>Ga0316197_10000803_pt1 | contig 22087 bp, 14 predicted proteins | sample OudBiesiAoxic_MG_FD_204939 | JGI IMG/M metagenome (GOLD analysis project Ga0316197, IMG submission 204939) | Coastal sediment microbial communities from Oude Bieten Haven, Netherlands - site A oxic | ecosystem: Environmental > Aquatic > Marine > Coastal > Sediment | place: Netherlands... | reverse complement strand
CTGGAAAGGGGTACAGGCAGCACCGAGGATATTACCTCACGTATTATTGACCTTGTCTCACCGATAGGTTTCGGCCAAAGAGGGCTGGTGGTCTCACCACCGAAAGCCGGCAAAACCATCATGCTGCAGAATATTGCAAGCAGTATCCGGGCCAATCACAGGGACTGCAAAATGATCATTTTGCTGGTCGATGAGCGCCCTGAGGAAGTGACTGAAATGAAGCGCTCCGTCGATGCTGAAGTTGTTTCCAGCACGTTTGACGAACCGGCATCCCGTCACGTACAAGTTGCAGAAATGGTGATTGAAAGGGCAAAACGCCTGGTTGAGCATAAACACGATGTTGTCATTCTGCTGGATTCAATCACTCGCCTCGCACGTGCTTACAATACGGTGGCACCCTCTTCCGGCAAAGTTTTGACCGGTGGTGTTGATGCCAATGCACTACAGAGGCCAAAACGGTTCTTTGGTGCAGCCAGGAACGTCACTGAAGGCGGCTCATTGACCATTATTGCCACAGCCCTGGTAGATACAGGCTCCAAGATGGATGAAGTCATCTACGAGGAGTTCAAGGGCACGGGTAACATGGAAGTTCACCTGGCTCGCAGAATTGCTGAAAAACGTGTTTATCCGGCGATTGATATCAACAAGTCCGGCACACGTCGTGAAGAACTGATGATTGACCAGGGTTTGCTGCAAAAGGTCTGGATTCTCCGCAAATTGTTACACCCGATGGATGAGATACAAGCGATCGAATTCATGCTCGATAAGTTGAAAGCGACCAAGGACAACGAAGAGTTCTTCAACTTCATGAAGCGCTAACAAACACCCTGACCCCAAGAGACCTAAAAAAACCGGTGTGCAGAAATTGCACACCGGTTTTTTTGTTTCACTACGACCTTTACTTGCAGAACAAGAACGGTCCTCGAAGTGAAGCCTCGCTGCTAAGATGAACGCTGTCAGGCAAGCAAGTCTTCCACTGCGGCTCTTTCATCACGTAATTCAGCATCGGATGCATCCATACGTGTACGGCTGAATTCATCAATCTCAAGCCCCTGCACGATCTGGTAGTCACCATCACTGCAAACACAGGGGTAGGAATAGATAATTCCGGCCTCGATCCCATAGCTGCCATCAGACGGCACAGCCATGGAGACCCAATCGCCCGGGGCAGTGCCCAGCGCCCAGCTGCGCATATGATCGATTGCCGATGCGGCTGCCGATGCTGCACTGGATGCGCCGCGGGCTTTAATAATTGCGGCACCCCTTTGCTGGACAGTAGGAATAAATTCCTCGCGATACCAGTCCTGGGCGACGAGATCTGTTACTTTTTTGCCATCTGCCTCGGCAAAATTGATATCCGGGTATTGAGTCGACGAATGATTACCCCAGATCAGCATCTTGCGTATCAAACTATGATGTATGCCGGTTTTTCCGGCTACCTGGGCCATGGCCCGGTTGTGATCCAGACGTGTCATGGCGGTAAAATTACGCGGGTTCAAATCCGGGGCACTTGATTGGGCGATCAGTGCATTGGTATTGGCGGGGTTACCAACAACAAGAACCTTGATATCACGACTGGAATGCGCGTTCATCGCGGCACCCTGTGGACCGAAGATCTTGCCATTGGCGGTTAACAGGTCAGCACGTTCCATACCCGGACCACGCGGCCTGGCACCAACAAGCAAGGCATAGTCAGTGCCTTTGAATGCAACATTCACATCGTCCGTGAATACAACACCGTCTAGCAGGGGAAATGCAGAATCCTTGAGTTCCATCACCACCCCTTCCAGAGCCGACAATGCCGGGGTGATTTCCAGCAATTGCAGGATGACAGGCTGGTCTTTTCCCAACATATCGCCGGCTGCGATTCTGAAGCACAATTGATAACCGATCTGACCGGCTGCACCGGTAATTGCCACTCGTACAGGTTGTTTCATCGAACGCTCCTTGAAGGTGATAGTCGAGTGCTGCGAAGACAGTCGACAGGACTGCTCGTCAACACCCTGATTTGATCGGATTTATTGTAACCTGAATTTCCCGCCAGAATCAGCCAATCCCATAGAGATGTACCCGGGTTTGTGCCAGACGTGACCTAGGTCAATCACTTAGCTTCTTGAGCAGCGCCTCGTTCTGAGTTTTGGAGCAGCAACCACCGTATCAACCGCTGTAATTATGGTCGTGAATGATCTTAATCAACTTCTCCATTTGTGGTCACTGGCATACTGGGTAGAGTTTGACCGAAACAACAAAAGGAGCAGTTGCTATGTTAGATAAACAAGCTGATCTGGCCGGTCCCGGTATCGGTACCTACGAAGAGGTCGCCAAGGCGCTACCTCAGAACTATGACTCTTTACTAACCCCGATGGAAACCATGCAGGCACTCTATGGGGTCAAGCAATATATTGAAGACAACCTTGCCAAAGAACTCGGGCTTACCATGGTGCAAGTGCCGTTAATCGTCGATCGCCAAAGCGGCGTTAACGATATGCTGGACCGTGATGGCTCACGCACACCGGTTGAATTCCCCTGCGGTCTTGGACTGGATAAACGTATCGATGCACAGGTTGTCCAGGCAGCCACCAAGTGGAAACGTATGGCGCTGAAAGCCTTTGGTTGTGAAATAGGTGAAGGCATCAACACCGATATGAGAGCGGTGCGCAAAGACTACTTCCTCGACCATGATCATAGTGCTTATGTCGATCAATGGGATTGGGAGAAGGTTATCTCCGATGACCAGCGCAACCTTAAATACCTGACACAAACCGTGAAGAACATCTGGAAGGTCATAAAAGGTGCGGAACAATATGCCCTCGAGAAATTCCCGCAATTGATCGACCCCAGGTACCCTGAGTTACCTGAAGAACTGAAGTTCATTCACGCAGAAGAAATTCTTGAAATGTACCCGGATCTTCCTCGCAAACAACGCGAGACAAACTTGATCAAGGAGTACCCGGCCGTATTTATCTATGGTATTGGCTGGCCACTGGCCGATGGTTATCCACACGAGATGCGTGCTGCAGACTACGACGACTGGGTTACCGAAACCCGCTCAATTGACGATCGCCCCATGCATGGTCTTAATGGTGACATCCTGGTCTGGAACCCGGTTACCCGGCGTCGCCACGAGTTGACTTCCATGGGTATCAGGGTGACAAAAGACACTCTCCGCGAGCAACTCGAAATGAGTGATCAACTGGAACTGCTGCAAACCCCTTATCACCAGGCGATCTTGAATGATGAGATCCCATTGAGCATTGGCGGTGGCATCGGACAGTCGCGTGTCTACATGTTATTACTGAAGAAAGCGCATATCGGCGAAGTGAGTGTCACGGTCTGGCCGGAACAGCTCCGCAAGATATCTGCTGAAAAGAATATTCATTTATTACAGTAGGCGGATATGAAACTCAGGGTCGGGCATCACATTTGAACCTGACTCTGAACCCTACAATATACGCGTGACAGTACACTAAGCCAATCGTGCAAAGGCCTCGACCACCTCGGGCGGGGCCTGTACCAATTCGAGCAACACACCTTCCCCGCCAATGGGTGACTGTTCATTGCCCTTGGGATGGATAAAGCAAATATCAAAACCGGAGGCACCTTTACGGATGCCGCCCGGTGTAAATCTCACACCCTGGAGTTCTAACCATTTCACTGCAGCAGGTAAGTCATCAATCCACAACCCAACGTGATTTAAAGCCGGCTGGTGCACAGAAGGCTTTTTGCCCGCATCAAGCGGTTGCATCAGATCGACTTCGACCTTGAGTGGACCAGAGCCCGCGACCGCAATATCTTCATCGACATTTTCCGCTGCGCTTTGATAATTCCCTGCCAACTCCAGACCAAGTGTGTCGACCCATAAGGATCTTAATCGCTGTTTGTCCAGTCCACCGACAGCAATCTGTTGAATGCCAAGTACTTTAAAAGGTCTGTCTTTCATGATTGATTCCGGTCTCTAAATTTGTTTTCTTCGATTGCAGACAGTTTGCATCGCCACTATGAATCGGGCATTCATCAAACATTCATTTCTTATGCTTACCCAAAAAAATATCCAGTAACTGTGCTGCAGCGACTGATGGCGGAATACGCCCGTCGCCGGTTGCCGCTTCCAGCGCCGCGACATGCTTATGCACTTCCGCATCATTTCGCAGGGCCGCGATCAGACTTTCACTCACTTCGGACCACATCCATCCACGGGCCTGCTCTGCCCGGACCTGCTTCAACTGACCACTGGCTTCAATCACCTGACGGTGCTTCAGTACAACATCCCAGGCATCGGCAATTCCTACACCATCCCGGGCGGAACATGTCTCAACCTGCACTTTCCAGTCATTGGTTCGGGGATGCAACAAACGTAATGCACTGCGATAATCTGCTGCAGAACGCCCCGCCAGTTGTTGCAGGTCATCATCGGCTTTATTGATCAGGATCAGGTCAGCCAACTCCATGATGCCACGCTTGATACCCTGAAGCTCATCACCACCACCCGGTAATTGCAGTAACAGGAACATGTCAGTCATGTCTGCAACCCGGGTCTCGGATTGCCCGACACCGACGGTTTCAACAAAGACCACGTCAAACCCGGCGGCTTCGCAGAGTATCAATGCCTCGCGACTGCGTCGGGTTACCCCACCAAGTGTATCGCCTGCGGGAGAAGGCCGGATGTATGCTTCGGGCCGGCGTGACAGGGTTTCCATGCGGGTTTTATCGCCGAGTATGGAACCGCCGGAGATCGCAGATGACGGGTCAATGGTCAGTACTGCGACACGATGACCCTCGTCGATAACATGGTTACCCAATGCCTCGACAAAAGTGGACTTGCCAACACCGGGAACGCCGGAGATACCCAACCGGATGGAGTGGCCCGCATGAGGTAACATCTGTTGGAGCAGCTCTCCGGCAGCCTGCCGGTGGTCCTCCCGGGTCGACTCTGTCAATGTAATCGCCTGCGCGAGTGCCCGCCTGTCGCCGTTTAATACCCCGTTGGCGAGTTCGGCAATCAACTGTCTATCCATTGATCCGGACCGGTGGCAAGGCCAATACGTCTACTCCAACTCAAGGATGATATCGTCAACAGCGAGACTTGCGCCCGGCTGGTAGTTGATACTGGACACAACACCATCACGCTCTGCGAGTAAGGTATTTTCCATTTTCATAGCCTCAAGCACGGCCAGTTCCTGACCGGCGTTAATTACATCACCTTCCTTGACCGCAAGTGATACCAGCAGACCCGGCATCGGAGAAATAAGGAATTTGCTCAGATCCGGCGGCACTTTGACAGGCATGTATTGCAATAATTCTGCCACCCTGGGCGTTACAATCCTTACATCCGCCTGTGACCCGTCATGCCATAGGCGATAGGTTTGATCTTCACGCAGGACCTGCATATAGAGCTGGTCTCCATTGACTGTGCCGCTGAATATGGGCTGGCCAAATTCCCAATTACTTCTTACCGAATAAATTTTACCGTTGTATTCAACATCGTAACCACCTTCAATCGGGATCACGGAAACCGGGTATGGCTCATTGTTGATGACCACTACCCATTCATCAGGAACGCGGCGTTCATGCCCCCGGAGTTGGCCATCAATACATGCTGCGCGGTCACGATAACTTCGGGTCATCGAAGCGGCCACCGAGATAAACCTGCTCGGATCATCGGGTAACAGGTCCTTAGGATGAAAACCATCAGGGTATTCTTCACCGATCAGATTGGTGCTCATGTTCCCTTCGACAAAACGCTGATTACGCATCAGCGCTGACAAAAAGCTGATATTGTGGGACACACCCCGGATCAGAAAACGGTCAAGTGCCGAACGCATATGCCGGCATGCTTCTTCACGATCTGCACCATGGGTGACCAACTTGGCGATCATCGGGTCGTAAAACATCGAGACCTCACCACCCTCATACACACCGGTATCGACGCGGACATTGGCATCATCTTCAGGGGGCCGGTAATAAACCAGGCGACCTGTGGACGGCAAAAAGTTACGCACAGGGTCTTCGGCGTAAACACGCGATTCTATCGCCCAGCCATTGATGCCAACATCCGACTGGCTTATCGGTAACACTTCCCCATCGGCCACACGGATCATCAACTCCACCAGGTCTACACCGGTGATTAATTCGGTCACCGGGTGTTCAACCTGCAGACGGGTATTCATCTCCAGAAAATAGAAGTTCCGCTGGTTATCGACGATAAACTCAACGGTTCCGGCAGACTGGTACTGAACAGCCCTGGCCAGGGCCACTGCCTGTTCACCCATATGCCGGCGCGTGGCTTCATCGAGAAATGGTGACGGCGCCTCTTCGATAACCTTTTGATGGCGCCGCTGCAATGAACACTCGCGCTCATTCAGATATACGATATTGTCATGCGCGTCGGCAATGATCTGAATTTCAATATGACGCGGTTCTTCAATAAACTTTTCAGCGAACATACGGCCATCACCAAAACTCGATGTGGCCTCATTGGAAGCACGCTCATATCCATCCAGGCACTCGGCGTCATTGTGCGCCACCCGCATTCCTTTACCACCTCCACCAGCGGTTGCCTTCAGCATTACCGGGTAGCCGATACGGTTGGCGATTTCGACGGCGTGCTCACCGCTGGTCAATACATCCGCAAAACCAGGGATGGTGTTTACGCCCGCTTCATCGGCCAGTTTCTTCGAGGTAATCTTGTCCCCCATCGCCTCAATCGCATGGGTTTTCGGACCGATAAAAGCGATTCCCGCGGTAGCAAGTAGTTCGCAGAATTCAGAGTTTTCAGACAGAAAACCGTAGCCCGGGTGAACGGCCTGCGCACCTGTGTCCAAACAGGCCTGTAAAATCTTTTCCTTTAAAAGGTAACTCTGCGCCGACGGCGGAGGCCCTATATTGACCGCTTCATCGGCCATTTGAACATGCAGGGCATCACAATCGGCATCGGAATAGACCGCGACGGTCTTGATACCCATCTTACGTGCCGACTTAATCACCCTACATGCAATCTCGCCGCGATTAGCGATCAGGATTTTATTGAACACCTGTAAATCCTCCAGATTCTTTTTTCATTTTTCAGCGTCAGCGCTTTCAAATATCAAAGTGGGATGTTGTCATGCTTACGCCACGGGTTATCCAGTTTCTTGTCCCGCAACATGGCCAGAGACCGGCATACGCGTTTGCGTGTTTCATGTGGTGTAATTACGTCATCGACATAACCCCGGCTTCCTGCGATAAACGGGTTGGCAAACTTATGCCGGTACTCTTCGGTACGTTCAGCGATCTTGTCCTCATCGCCGATATCGCTTCTGAAGATGATTTCCACGGCACCTTTTGGCCCCATAACAGCAATTTCTGCACTTGGCCATGCAAGGTTGACGTCACCACGCAAATGTTTCGAACTCATCACATCATAGGCGCCACCATAGGCCTTACGTGTAATGACGGTAATTTTGGGAACGGTTGCCTCCGCATAAGCAAACAATAACTTGGCGCCGTGTTTGATGATGCCGCCGTATTCCTGTGCCGTGCCCGGCATGAAACCCGGAACATCTACAAAGGTGAGAATTGGAATATTGAATGCATCACAGAAGCGAACAAATCGACCGGCTTTAATGGATGATTTTATGTCCAGGCAACCCGCCAGTACCATCGGCTGGTTGGCGATGACACCAACCGTGTGGCCATCCATCCGGGCAAAACCAATGATGATATTCTGCGCATGCTCCGGCTGCAGTTCCCAGAATTCATTGTCATCAGAAACCTTGTAAATCAGCTCCTTCATATCGTATGGCACATTGGGGTTGTCCGGGACTAGTGTATCCAGCGACATTTCCATGCGACCCGCAGAATCGGGGGTGGGTCTGAACGGCGGTTGTTCACGGTTATTGGCAGGAAGATAGTTGATAAAACGCCGGACCATCTGAAGTGTTTCAACATCATCATCATATGCGCGGTCACAGACTCCGGATACCGTTGAGTGGGTCATGGCGCCACCCAGTTCTTCTGCGGTCACCTCTTCATGGGTCACTGTCTTGACCACATCCGGACCGGTAACAAACATATAGGATGAGTCCTTTACCATGAATATGAAATCGGTCATGGCCGGAGAATAAACGGCACCACCCGCGCAGGGCCCCATGATGACAGAAATCTGTGGGACCACCCCCGAGGCCAACACATTCAGCTGGAAAACATCTGCATAACCACCCAGTGAAGCCACGCCTTCCTGAATACGGGCACCACCCGAATCATTCAGACCGATAATGGGCGCACCCACTTTCATCGCCTGCTTCATCACTTTGCAGATTTTCTCGGCATGCGCCTCCGATAATGAACCACCAAAAACGGTGAAATCCTGGCTGAAAACAAATACCACACGGCCGTTAACGGTACCGTATCCGGTCACCACACCATCTCCGGGAATCTTTTTGTCCGACATTCCAAAGTCGGTGCAACGATGCTCTACAAAAGCATCCCACTCTTCAAAACTCCCTTCATCCAGCAACAATTCAATACGTTCCCTGGCGGTCAGTTTGCCGCGGGAGTGCTGGACATCAATACGATGCTGACCTCCTCCGAGCTTCGATGCTGCACGCTTTTCTTCCAGTTGTTCAATAATATGTTTCATAGAAATGCCTTTGTCAGGACCCGTGTTTACGCGTCTGGATAATCTCGATGACCTGTTGTGCAGCCACAAGGATATTGGTACCCGGCCCGAAGATCGCCGCTACGCCATGCCCTATTAACTCATCGTAATCCTGTGGTGGGATCACACCACCGCATATAACAATAATATCGTCTGCACCTGCCTTTTTCAGACCCTCAATCACCTGGGGAACAAGTGTTTTGTGACCGGCGGCCTGCGATGAGATACCGATAATATGGACATCATTTTCGATCGCTTCCCGCACAGCCTCTTCAGGTGTTTGAAATAGCGGTCCGATATCCACATCAAAACCAATGTCGGCAAAAGCCGTTGCGATGACCTTTGCGCCTCTATCATGACCATCCTGGCCAAGCTTGCAAACCAGCATACGCGGACGACGCCCTTCGGCCCTGGCGAATTCTTCTACATTCATTTGAACACCTGAAAAATCGGAATCATCTTCATAAGCAGAACCAAATACCCCCGTGATGGAGTGCGTAATGGCGCGGTGACGTGTGTAAACTTTTTCCAGTGCATCCGATATTTCACCGACCGTTGCGCGGGCCCGCGCCGCTTCGATGGCCAGCGCCAGCAGGTTTCCTGTATTATCCCGCGCCGCTTCGGTCATTTTATCCAGTGCTTTATGACAGGCACCATCATCCCGGTTGGCACGCACTTCATTGATTCTTCGTATCTGCGCTTCACGTACAGCACTGTTGTCGATATTCAGAATATCAATAGGCGGCTCTTCTTCCAGTTGATACTTGTTAACACCAACGATCACCTCTTCACCGCGGTCAATACGCGCCTGTTTCAGGGCCGATGCTTCCTCGATACGTAATTTGGGCATACCCGACTCAACGGCACGGGTCATGCCGCCCATTTCCTCAACCTCGTCGATCAGTTTACGTGCCTCCTCGACCAGGTCACCGGTAAGGCTCTCCACGTAATAAGAGCCTGCAAGGGGATCAACCACGCGTGTGATGCTGGTCTCTTCCTGCAGCACGAGTTGGGTATTACGTGCGATCCTGGCCGAGAACTCGGTAGGCAAAGCCAGGGCTTCATCAAATGAGTTGGTGTGTAATGACTGGGTACCACCCAGCGTCGCCGCCATTGCCTCGATGGTGGTGCGCATGATGTTATTGTATGGGTCGTTTGCAGTAAGGCTGACACCTGATGTCTGACAGTGCGTACGCAGCATCAGTGAGCGTTCGTTCTTTGGTGCAAATTTTTCCTGCATCAGGCTGGACCAGAGCAAACGCGCCGCTCGCAACTTGGCCACTTCCATGAAGAAATTCATACCGATGGCAAAAAAGAAAGATAACCGTGGCGCAAAAGCATCCACATCCAGCCCGCTTTCGATGGCTGCCCGCACATATTCAATACCATCGGCAATGGTATAGGCCAACTCCTGCGCACAGGTGGCTCCGGCCTCCTGCATGTGATATCCGGAAATGGATACGGAATTGTAACGCGGCATATTGAGCGACGTGTACGCGATGATATCGGACACTATCCTCATTGAAGGTGCCGGCGGGTAGATATAGGTATTTCGCACCATGAACTCTTTCAGAATATCGTTCTGCAGGGTTCCGGCCAGTTGTTCCGCGTTCACACCCTGCTCTTGCGCAGCCACAATATACATGGCCATGATCGGCAGCACCGCGCCATTCATGGTCATTGACACTGACATTTTATCCAGCGGAATACCGTCGAACAGGATTTTCATATCCGCAACACTATCAATTGCCACACCGGCCTTACCGACATCACCTTCCACACGCGGATGATCGGAGTCATAACCCCGGTGCGTGGCCAGATCAAATGCCACTGACAAGCCGGACTGCCCCGCTTCCAGGTTCTTACGATAGAATGCATTGGACTCCTCGGCGGTGGAGAAGCCGGCATATTGACGCACTGTCCATGGCCGGCCTGCATACATGGTCGCCTTGGGTCCACGAATAAAAGGCGCCATCCCAGGCAAAGTGTCCAGGTGATCGTAGTTCTTTAAATCAGCAGCGGTATAGAGAGGCTTGACTTCGATACCTTCAGGAGTCTGCCAGTTTAAAGCCTCGACAGGCTTACCCTTGCATTCCTTGACGGCGAGTTCATGCCAGTCATCCAGTGTTTTCTTCGGAAACTCGGTCATTTTTTCAGTCACCCGATTATTATCAACAATGTAAACCATGCCGAAACCGGCTCAACATGGATAGCGAATACTCCAGTCAAGCCGCAGCATATTGTCACCCTGACAAGGCCAGAACGCAATTGAGCTAAAGTAGGGGGTGCAAAAAAATATTCTTTAGAGCGTTTGAGTGTTGACCTGCGTTTGGTCAGTCAGGCTCCAGGCTTTTGGTGCGGCGCGAAACAGTTTTCTGGTCTTACGCCAAACACCTCGAAACAGGTCCGAGTTGCGGTACGTGTCCAGATCACTTTCTCCCTGCCAATGAGAATAAGTAAAAAAAACACGGGGATCCGCTTCACCCTGCAACAACTGCAGATGTGTGCAACCTGGAAATGACCTGATCTTTGTCCTGCTCGCAGCAAAAACTTCAAGGAACTGGGGAATGAGTTCCTCTTCAAACTCCATTTGAACAATTCTTATGATCATTTGAAATTATTGGTGTTTCCTGAATCAGGAAGACCCTGTCTGTCAGTTACCTTGAACAAAACCAACCGTCTCGCCGAGGGTCTTGCAATTAATCGCCGACATGTAATTTGCTGTATGACCGGTGGCGCGCTGGGTCTTTTTAATGATCCCGGCCAGGTTTGGCCGTTTACCTTCCGGCTCCGTTCCAAAACCAATGCCGCCACCAAACTCGATGATCACTTCGCCGCCATCACCAAAAGCCGTTTGAAGATTGGAAAACCAAAGTACAGGGTTAAATAGCTGAAAGAACAATCTCGACCTGATAGCTGCCGGATCAGGTTCATGATAACCACCGGTAAAATTAGACAAGACATTAATACCTGAAAGATCAAAATCGGCTTTTTCAAGCACCTTCCGGTAGTGACGTGCGGCCTCGACCATGTAATAGGTATGAAAGGCACCTTCCGTCTTCAATCGTACCGGGGTTTTACGTTCAAATTGTTCCTGAACCTGCTGTTCAACCAAAGCCAGGTCTTCACCCTGTCCACCAATGACAGTCTGATCTGGCAGGTTACACCCCGCAATCGCACAGTGATAACGCTCGGCGATGGGTCGAACGGTATCGACATTCAGGGGGAAGGCGCTCATCTCACCCTCGCCATAAGTACCCATTAGCTCACCACGTTTCTGAACCAGTTTAAGCGCACTCTCAAAACTGAGAGCGTTCGCGGCTACAAGTGCAGAATATTCACCTAAACTATGTCCCGCTGCCATCGAAGGCTGAAGACGGTCTTCGGTCAACTCCCTGAATACTTCCAGGCAGGCGATGGAATGGGTCAGTAAAGCAGGCTGAGTAAAACGGGTCAGATTAAGCTGCTCTTTCGGATCCTCAAAAGAGAGTTCCGCAACATCGTATCCCAGTGCTTCACTGGCCTGCGTGTAGATTTTTCTGGCGGCCTCGTATTCTTTAAAAAGATCACCACCCATACCTTTATACTGTGACCCCTGTCCGGGGAAGATGAATAAAACGTTTTGCTCACTGGTTACCACGGAATTCACACCTGGGAAGTTTACGGGGCTAAGAAGAATAGCTAGCGGAACAAGCGAAAGCAAGTCTCGAAACTGTTGTTTTCAATTATGCCTGGATATTGAAACACGCTATAATGGTTGGGTGCCCTTCAACATCATTTATCTTGCTGTTTTTTAATTAAAAACATTGCTTAAAACGGCCAAAGCGTGTAACTTGCGCGCGCTTAGCTAACTGGAACCAATCGTGATAAACAACCTTAGAAATATCGCCATCATCGCTCACGTTGATCATGGCAAAACCACTCTCGTCGACCAGTTACTGCAGCAATCCGGTACGATGGGCGAGCACTCCGCCACGCTTGACCGCGCCATGGATTCCAATGAGTTGGAAAAAGAGCGCGGTATTACCATCCTGTCAAAAAATACGGCCATCACCTGGACCAGGGATGAAGAGCAATTCCGTATCAATATTGTCGATACACCGGGCCATGCTGATTTCGGTGGTGAGGTTGAGCGGATCCTCAGCATGGTGGATTCAGTACTGTTGCTGGTAGACGCCGTGGATGGTCCTATGCCGCAGACCCGGTTTGTCACCCAGAAAGCATTTGAGATGGGGTTCCGTCCCATCGTTGTTATCAATAAGGTTGACCGCGATGGTGCGCGCCCTCATTGGGTGCTGGACCAGACTTTTGAACTGTTTGACAAGTTAGGTGCCAGTGACGAGCAACTGGACTTTCCGGTTGTCTACGCCTCCGCCCTACAGGGCTATGCAGGTCTTGAAGATAACGTCCGTGACGGTGATATGACCCCGTTATTTGAAACTATTTTGAATGAGGTCAAACCACCGAAAGTGGATCTCGATGGCCCTTTCCAAATGCGTGTCACAACACTTGACTACAACACCTATGTCGGCGTTATCGGAATCGGACGTATTCAACGTGGCAGCATCAAACCCAATCAACGGATTACCGCGATTGATCGCTACGGTGAGCAGCGCAATGCACGTGTTTTACAGGTGCTGGGTTTCCGCGGCCTAAAACGTGTAGAAGTCGAGGAAGCGAGAGCCGGGGATATCATCGCCGTTACCGGGGTAGAAAACCTTGGGATTTCGGACACTCTGTGTGCTCGTGACGTGGTCGAAGCCCTGCCACCGCTGACCGTGGATGAACCCACTATCAGCATGACATTCAGGGTCAATAACTCTCCGTTCTCGGGACGTGAGGGTAAGTACCTGACCAGCAGACAGCTTCGCGAACGACTATGGCGTGAGGCAAGCCATAACGTGGCATTACGGATTGAAGAGACCACTGACGCGGAAAGGTTCCGCGTATCCGGACGTGGCGAGTTACACCTGTCCATCCTGATCGAAACCATGCGTCGCGAAGGTTACGAAATGGCCATTTCACGGCCCGAAGTCATCCTTCGGACCGTAGATGGTGAGGTTCAGGAACCTTATGAGTCATTGGTTGTAGATCTCGAAGCCGATTATCAGGGTGCCGTCATGGAGCGGCTTGGGAACCGCCGGGGTGTGTTGCAGGACATGCAGCCAGACGGTAAGGGTCGCATCCGCATGGACTACATCATCCCCGCACGCGGTCTGATCGGGTTCCAGTCAGAATTTCGCACGGTGACTGCCGGTACTGGATTACTGTTCCACACCTTTGAACATTATGGCCCGTATAATGCTGCACCTATTTCCACCCGTAACAATGGTGTTCTGATCTCTAACAGTACCGGTAAAGCCGTAGCCTATGCACTGTTCAACCTTCAGGATCGTGGTCGTATGATCATTGAAGGCGGTGTCGATGTGTATGAGGGGCAACTGATCGGAATTCATAACAGGGGTAACGATCTCACTGTCAACCCGTTGAAAGCGAAACAGCTGACGAATATTCGAACCGTTATCAAAGACGATAACGTTTTACTGGCTGCGCCCAACATCATGTCACTTGAACAGTCACTGGAATTTATCCAGGATGATGAACTGGTGGAAGTAACTCCCGATTCCATACGTATCCGTAAGTTACACCTGAAGGAACACGAACGTAAGGCTGCCGGCCGCGCCAGTAAAAAACAGGAAGCCTGAAAAACGGGGTAATCCGGGGGGTAGCGTTTATTTCTGTGGATCCTGACCCAATAATCGTTGTAGTCGCTTAATATTGCGGTTTGCTAAACCGGGCGCATACAAAATTTCAAAATGACCGGGAATGGCGGTATCCAATTTGATGTCCAGCTTGATTATCCTGTCTCGTCGTGACACGAGCAGTGAAGTCTGTTCACCTGGACTAAAACTTGACATCAGGCCGTCCAGTCTATCCCTGGTCAGTCTCTCATCACCGATGGCCAATATTTCGTCGCCGGGAATCAAACCGGCGGATGAACCACCCATACCGTGAAGTACTGCCTTGACGACCAGATCCGGACTATCATTCTCCCAGATCACACCGAGGTCGCTTAACAGCGGCTCCTCATCCGACTCTCCCAGTATTGGGGTCGCACCACGATTTAACTCAAGACCGTAATATTCCAAAGCCGTATCCACATCGGGCTCAGCGGTTGTCGTCAATAAGGACCGAAGAAACATGCCGGCTTCGGTACCGCCGATATCAGTCACAACTTTCTCAAATGCATCACGGCTGTAAGGCTTGTTCGAATACAGGTCGTACATTTTCCGCATCACGTTATCAAGATCATGACGACCTTTGCTGGTTTTCCTGAGATAGGTATCCAGTACAAATCCGATGACGGCGCCCTTTGTGTAATAACTAATGGTACTGTTGATTGTATTGCCATTAGGTTGGTAGTGACGTATCCACGCATCGAAAGAGGCCTCTGCAACCGGCCGCAACAAACGTCCCGGTGTTGTCTCAAGACGATAAATATCCCTGGCGAGCAGTTCCATATACTCTTTTGGAGTGATCAGTCCCGCGCGGGACATGAGCAAATTGTCGTAATAGCTGGTTAGCCCTTCAGCCAGCCACAACTGGGTCGTATATTGCTCATTCTGATAATCATACTGTGCGAGCCCTGCAGGTCGCATATGCCGGACATTCCAAACGTGGAAAAACTCATGCGCCACCACACCCAGCCATTTGATATAGTCATCACGGCTACGCATTTGCAGCCGACCAGTCATGATGACTGTGCTGTGGTCATGTTCCAACCCACCACTGCCACCAACAATAAAATTCATGAACCAGAATGGTCTTTTTAACGGGTTGCTGCCCCAGAAGGCCTGGGTCTCGGCAACAATTTTTTCTACATCGCCTGCAGCCTGCTCTCCGTCCCAGAACTCATTCTCTCCCACGTTTAGAAGCACATAATCCTGGGCCTTATGTGTGAACCAATAAACAGGGGCCATGGCAACGGCAACCGGGTTATCCACCAACTCGTCATAGTTTTCTGCAAGGTATCCGTCACCACCGGGAGCCGACGGCAGGGCAGTAAATGACTCGCCCCTGCCTGCATCACTTAAAACACTCAATCGTTGTGGCAGTTCGCTGGTTTGTGACGTGTACAGGAAAACCGACGCTCCATTAATCAGTGAAAACGCCTCGCTCGCCCAGCTGGTGGATACGTTCATGTCTGGTGTGAATATTTCATATTCTATGATCAGGGTATCCAATTCGCCCGTGTTAACCTGCCAGCGGTCCTTACTGATTTTACGCAGTGTCAACTCGACGCCATCTGCTGAAGTTGCCGATATGCGGTTAACGTTGGAAGCATATTCCCTGATCAGATAGGACCCGGGTGTCCAGTTTGGCATAACCAACTCGGTCACCGGTGTTCTCACCGGAAACTCGGAGCGCACAAGAATGAGTTGCTCCTTGTCAGCTGGAAAACTTATCGTGTGACTAACTTCACCGGCCGCCTGGGATGTTTGAGATAACAAACACAATCCTGCTAAAAAACAGCCGTACCTGAACCACCCGTAGCGACGAAATCTACCCGATGTTGTGGTACGCGATGAAGGCAACCTAATCCAACTAGTCCAACTTTTCAAACTTGCTTACGATCAGCATTGACAGTTCCAGTGCCTGTTCGTAATTCAGCCTCGGGTCCACAATCGATTTATAGGCCCGTTCAAGGTCGACTTCATTCAGGTTCCGGGCACCGCCGGTACATTCGGTCACATCCTCACCGGTCAACTCCAGGTGTGCTCCACCGAGGTGAGAGTCATTTTGGTGATGAAGTTCAATCGCAGTTTCCGTCTCACTCATGATGTTACGGAAACGCCTTGTCTTGATTCCCGAAGCAGTGGTCTCAGTATTGCCATGCATGGGATCACAAACCCACAATACAGGTGATGCCGAATCCTGCGCAGCCCTTATCAACGGGGGCAGTTTATCTTCAATTTTGGATGCCCCCATCCTGTGTATCAGTACAATTCGTCCCGCCTCGGAGTCGGGGTTGAGTATTTCCAGCAAACGCTTTAAATGTTGTGCATCTGCACTCGGACCGATTTTGATACCAACGGGATTACGAATACCTCTGAAATACTCCACGTGGGCGCCATCAACGTCGGCCGTACGCATACCGATCCATGGAAAATGCGTGGTCAGGTCAAACCAACCTTGCTGACGTGGGACCTTGCGCGTCAGGGCCTGTTCGTAATGAAGGTGCAAGGCCTCATGTGAAGTATAAAAATCCACTCTTTTGAGTGACCCGGCACGACGGCCTGAAATAGTCTCCATAAAGTTGACCGCACGGCCCAGGCTATCTGCCAACCGTTGGAACTCCTCGGCTAGTGGCGAATGCTCTACCCAACTCAGGTTCCAGTACTCGGGATGATGTAAATCTGCGAATCCGCCATCAACCAGCGCCCGTACAAAATTCATCGTCATGGACGACATCGAATGGCCCTGTATCAGGCGCCGCGGATCCGGTCGCCTTGCTTCAGGTGTGAACCCAACCGAATTTACCAGGTCGCCACGATAGCTGGGAAGCGTCACACCATCGCGTGTCTCCATATCTGATGATCGCGGCTTCGCATACTGTCCGGCAAAACGCCCGACCCTGACGACCGGTTTTTGGAGACCATGTGTCAATGCCAGGCTCATTTGCAAAAGGACTTTAAGCCGGTTGGTAATGACCTCCGAATTACACTCCGCAAAACTCTCGGCACAGTCACCACCCTGCAGGAAAAAACGGTTCCCGGCCTGCGCCTGGGCAATTTGTTCTTTCAGTGCAAGAATTTCCCATGAAGTTACCAGTGGCGGCAATTGAGATAACTCGTCAAGTGTCTCTTGCAGTTCCGTCTGATCGGGATAAGTTGCTTGCTGTTTTGCCTCCAGTGACTGCCAGGAGGTTGGACTCCAGTTACTTTCCGTGACAGGTTCTTGCGGGTTCTCTGCTTTCTGATTCATTCTTTCATTTCCAATTATTGTCTTCTTGATTAGTTTGTAATTCGCACCGGCTTCAGCGTTTAACCCGGCGGTAGGCAATCCACAGGGTTAGCAGACCAAGTCCGATATACCAGATCATGGTCCACTTTGGCATACTCATACCCATAAACGACCAGATGACCTCGGCGCAACTTCCAGAGCCCATGAGTACTGTTGAAAGGACATCAGTAAGCGGGAAGTTCTCCAACATATAATTTAGCCCGGGACCGCACTCCGGAACTTCGCCGGGGGGCAAACCCTGCAACCATATATGGCGTCCGGCGATTAGCGCACCAATAGTGGCAGTGGTCGCGACCAGCCAGGCGTATACTTTTTGTCCTGCCCTTCCAGGATTGTGAATGGCCGCAAGCAGCGCAATGACACCCATACAGAAGAAAACCACCCGTTGAAAAACACACAAAGGGCAAGGGTCAAGATAATCAACATACTGGCTGTACACTGCAAAGCCAAGCAGTGATGCACAGCAAAAAACAACAAATAAATTCCATATTCTTGGCGTAATTTTATTCAACATTCCTATTCCATGTATTTGCCGTATACACGGCAGTGTATTCGATATCACTGCTATACTTTAAGCAATTCCTTTCAGGATAGTGACTGTACAGTAATGAACACAAAAAATGCACAATTAAAGACAGAAATCAGGGCCCCAAGAGGTAATAAATTGTCCTGTAAGGGCTGGCACCAGGAAGCGGCCATGCGCATGCTGATGAACAACCTGGACCCGGATGTTGCTGAAAAACCTGAAGAACTGGTCGTTTATGGTGGTACCGGTAAAGCTGCACGAAACCACGATTGCCTGGAGAGGATCATCTCCACCCTCAAACGCCTCGAAAACGACGAAACACTGCTGGTCCAAAGTGGTAAGCCGGTGGGGGTTTTCCGGACCCACGAAGAAGCACCCCGGGTACTGATTGCGAACTCTAACCTGGTTCCCCGTTGGGGCAACTGGGACGTGTTCCGTGACCTGGAGAAAAAGGGTCTTACCATGTATGGCCAGATGACCGCCGGTTCCTGGATCTATATTGGTTCACAGGGCATTGTGCAAGGCACCTATGAAACCTTCGCCGAATGTGCACGACAGCACTTCAATGGCAACTTACGTGGCCGCCTGACCGTTACCGCCGGCCTCGGTGGCATGGGTGGAGCCCAACCACTCGCCTGCACTATGAACGAAGGAAATTGCCTTGCGGTTGAAGTCGACCCCTCGCGTATACAGCGTCGTGTAGAGACTGGCTATTGCGACCGTATGGTAGAAGATCTTGATGAGGCCCTTGAAATATTTGAAACCTCGGAAGTGCCGGTATCAGTGGGGCTATTGGGTAATATCGCGGAAGTTTTGCCAGAACTGGTTCGGCGTAATTTTGTACCGGACATCATTACCGATCAAACGTCTGCCCACGACCTGCGCGAAGGGTATATCCCGATAGGTTACTCACTGGAAGAAGCCGCTGGTTTAAGGGCTTCCGACCCGGCGGCCTATGATGAAAAGGTGCTGGATTCAATGGTGATCCATGTGCGCGCGATTCTGGAAATGAAATCACGTGGCGCTGTCTGCTTTGACTACGGCAACAACCTGAGAGGACAGGTTGCCGATTTCCGTGATATGCCGGAAGCATTCGACTTCCCAGGTTTTGTACCCGCTTACATTCGCCCCCTGTTCTGTCGTGGTGCAGGCCCATTCCGTTGGGCGGCTTTATCAGGTGACCCCGAGGACATCCGAGTCACTGATGAGGCGATCCTGGAGCTATTCCCGGAAAAACCGGCACTGCGGCGCTGGATTGAAAAGGCACAGAACCAGATCAGTTTCCAGGGCCTACCGGCAAGAATTTGCTGGCTGGAGTACGGGGAACGTGCCAAAGCGGCCCTAAAATTCAATGAGCTGGTACGTGAGGGGAAAATTAGGGCGCCTATCGTGATCGGCCGCGACCACCTTGACACCGGCTCTGTCGCCTCACCCAATCGTGAGACCGAATCCATGCTGGACGGCTCTGATGCAATCGCAGACTGGCCATTGCTGAATGCCATGCTGAACACGGCCTGTGGTGCCAGCTGGGTATCTATTCACCACGGTGGTGGTGTAGGAATTGGATACTCTCAGCACGCGGGTATGGTATGTGTTGCTGATGGTACTGAAATGGCGGACAGACGATTACAAAGAGTTCTGACCGCAGACCCGGGCACCGGCGTCATGCGCCATGCCGATGCCGGTTACCAGGATGCCATCGACATCGCCAACGAAAGGGGTGTAGACCTGCCCATGATTAACGGCAAGTGACAGCTATGAGCACCGGCAACATACGTCTGGACCACCTCTATACTGACCTGGACAGCAGTATGCTAAGGCTGCGGCAAAAGCATGAGCCCGTCATAAAATCGCGGGGCATTGTCGAGAACGCCCTGCTGGATGGGAATGCCCACTATGGTATTAATACCGGTTTTGGTGTGTTGGCCAATAAACGGATATCAAGTGACGATCTGGCCATATTGCAGAAAAACATTCTTTTAAGTCATGCCTGCGGCGTGGGTGACCCCATACCACCTGAAATTACCCGGCTGATGCTGCAACTAAAGATTCATTCTCTCAGCCTGGGTTATTCAGGTGTATCTGAACGGACCTTCATACAACTACTTAAGCTGGAAGAGCAAGGTGTGCTGCCTTGGATACCCAGTCGTGGCAGTGTTGGTGCTTCGGGCGATCTCGCACCACTGGCACATATGTGCCTGCCATTAATTGGCCGGGGTGAGGTGTGGAATGAGACCTTTTCTGCCAATACGCCTGCAGCGGCGGTACTGGAAGCAAAAGGTATTGAGCCAATCAGCCTGCAGGCGAAGGACGGACTGGCACTGATCAATGGCACACAAATGATGGCGGCATATGGTGCTTTTGTACTTGAACGGACACTGATATTACAACGCGAGGCCGATCTGCTTGCCGCCATGAGTCTCGAAGCACTACAGGGCAGTGCGGCACCCTTTGATGACCGAATTCACGCGATCAGACCCCATCACGGACAGCAGGTCGTTGCCTCCAACATCAGAAAACTACTCGAAGGCAGTGAAATTCTCGCCTCACACCGTGATTGCGGTAAGGTCCAGGATCCCTACAGTCTGCGTTGCGTACCCCAGGTACATGGTGCCAGCAGGGATGCACTGGCTTATTCCCGTCACTGCATTGAAGTCGAGCTCAACTCTGTGACGGACAATCCATTGGTCTTTGAGCAGGGCGATATCCTCTCGGGCGGGAATTTTCATGGGCAGCCACTGGCACTGGCAATGGATTTTGCAGCTATTGCGCTTGCAGAACTGGGTAGTATTTCCGAGCGACGGACCTACCTGCTATTGGAAGGCCACGATGGTCTGCCCAAACTGTTAATGCACGATACCGGTGTCAACTCCGGATTCATGATTCCGCAATACACCGCGGCCGCACTGGTTTCCGAGAACAAGATCCTTTGCCACCCGGCAAGCGTAGATTCGATTCCTACCAGCCTCGGGCAAGAGGACCACGTCAGCATGGGTTCAATCTCTGCCTTTAAACTGCTCTCCGTCTTGAGAAATGTTGAACGTATTCTGGCGGTCGAACTGCTGACATCCGCACAGGCATTGGATTTTCGGAGTGCTTTCGCACCCGGCAACGGCGTTTCTATGGCTCACAAGGCGCTGCGCATGGAAATCGGGCACGCGGATCAGGACTATGAAGTGAGAAACGACCTTGATCAGTGCGCTGCAATTTTGCGTAATGGTGCTTTATTAAAGGCTGTCGAGAACGAGTTAGGGCCACTGAAGTAATGACCGTATTGCGTAATATTGGCCAATTGGCCACCTGCCCGGCCTATGCTCCGCAGCAGGATGCCGGCCTGATTAAAGATGCAGCGCTGGTAATTGAAAATAATGAAGTTGCCTGGGTAGGCCGTGAAGTCCAGTTGCCGGAATCATATATTGATCACGAGACCATAGACTGCGGTCAACGGCTGGTTATTCCTGGCTTGATCGATTGTCATACCCACCTGTGCTTTGGCGGTTGGCGAGGTGATGAGTTTGAGAAGCGATTGCAAGGTCACAGTTATCAGGAAATCGCTGCCGCCGGCGGAGGCATCAGAAGTACTGTCTCAGCCACCCGTACAGGCTCTGCTGAGCAGTTACTGGAAAAGGCACTGCACGCACTCGAAGGCATGCTCGATCTTGGTATCACAACCGTTGAATGCAAATCGGGATATGGTCTCGAAAAGGAAACTGAGCTTAAACAGTTGCGCGTTTACCAGCAACTGGATGGCCTGCAACCCGTGGAGCTTGTACCGACATTTCTGGGCGCGCACATGGTACCGGATGAGTATCAACTGGACCGTGAAGCCTATATCCGTTTACTTTGTAAGGAACTGATTCCTGAAATAGGTCAACAGGGGCTTGCACGTTTCTGTGATGTAT
>Ga0316197_10000802_pt1 | contig 22100 bp, 17 predicted proteins | sample OudBiesiAoxic_MG_FD_204939 | JGI IMG/M metagenome (GOLD analysis project Ga0316197, IMG submission 204939) | Coastal sediment microbial communities from Oude Bieten Haven, Netherlands - site A oxic | ecosystem: Environmental > Aquatic > Marine > Coastal > Sediment | place: Netherlands... | reverse complement strand
GCCCTAAGCTTAAGGCTACCGATGACAAGCCACTCAAGCAGCGACTGAAAGCTTTTTAAACCTCTGGGTTTTCCCGGCTTCGGTTCCGGATCACCGATATCTTATCGTGACCGACTGCTCCAGTCCCAAGCTAGGCTTTCTCTTCGCCTTCAGCGCTTGGCTGTTCAGCAACGGGTTCGGCGGCCGCAGCGGCTGCCTCGGCATCCGCTGCCTCCTGTGCAGCGATCGCAGCAGCTTTCTCGGCGGCTTCGGCCTCAGCAGCAGCTTCAGCAACCGCAGCCTTTTTCGCCGCTTTTGCAGCCTTGGCGTCATCGGCGCTGAATGCCTCTTCCCGCACGGTGGTGGCTCGCTTGCCAACCCGGTCACGCAGGTAGTTCAGGCGGGCACGACGAACTTTGCCGCGCTTCGTCACTTCGATTTTGGCGACCTTTGGCGAATGGACTGGAAATCCGCGCTCGACCCCTTCCCCGCTTGCGATCTTGCGCACGGTGAAAGCCTGGTTGACGCCAGTTCCCCGCTTGCCGATGACGATGCCGGCAAAAAGCTGGATACGCTCCTTGCCACCCTCGACAACGCGGACGTGAACCTTTACAGAATCTCCGACGTTGAATGGCGTCGGGTCTTTCTTCATCTGTTCCTTCTCGATCTTCTGAATGATGTCCATGGTGACTAGTTGGCTGGAATTGCGGGATTGGGCGTGTATTTCGGCTTGAGACTGGCTGGAAACGGGAGAATTCCCCAGCGGCAAGGGGCGTAACCTTTACGCAGTTCACTAGGAAACGCAAAGCATTTCTCGGGGTGTGAAATCTGTCCCAAACCCTTTATTTTACGGGGTCAGGGCGCTTGGGAAACCTTCAGGCGCAGGTAATAGTTTTCCCGCCCAGCGAGGTCACCAGGCGCAAGAATTGCCGATAGGCTGCGGAAACCGTCGAGTCCGGTGAAGGCTGAGGAGACTTCGAGAGGTTCGAGATCTGTCCAAGTCCGCAGATCCTCGCTGCCTTCAAGCTGGTAGGACAGCCCGAGAGATTCGCCGGCAGCGTCGATCGGCCAACGGAACGAGACTGCATGGGCAAATCCGTTGCGGGGCGCGATCTCGATCCCCATCCTCACGATCTTCTCCGCCAGTCCCTCAGGATCGATGTAAGTCATCCTTAGGGCTGCCGCGCGGGGCGGCGCCGACTCGTAACCCTGAACGATGCGGTTACCCGACATCGAGAAGAAGAAGCTCATCGCGTTTCCGGGGCTCCATCCTGGAAGTGCGATCAACTCCCTGACGATCGGCCCGAGGTCGGTCGTATCCGACTGGAAATCGCGCGGCAGGGTCATCGTCCACCCCCCTGCCTGCCATCGGACACGAGAGCTGGTCGCCTGCCGCTCGCTGAACTCCAGTGGAGCCACGCTGAAGGGAGCCGAGTCCGCCGATAGATCCCCCCAGATCTCTCCGGCGGTCAGATCAAAGCTCCCCTGGACCTTCTGGAACTGGATCTGCGCCCGCACCACGAAGGCGCCAGGAGGGATCTGGACATCCGCGAAACGCAGTCCAATGATCCCGCCACCTCCCAGGCCGATGGACGCCTGCTCGAGCGAAATTTCTCCAGCCGGGTCTTGCCTCCCATCGTCGCCCGGGGAGGAAACGAAGGTCTGCAGCGAGATGTGGCTGTCGAGCGGACTCGATTCGCTGATCAGACTGATCCGCTCGCCCCCCTTCCATGTGCTGAAAGCCTTCACACGGGTGGCCGGAGAGATATCGATCGAGCCACCACCGTAGATTGGGGACTCGCGTGTCGGCACGCTGCCGTCGAGGGTGTAATGGATCACGGCGTCGGGTGCGTCCGGAACCGGGTAGATCTCGAGCTGATCCCCACCGCTCACAGATCGCTCGATCCGGTATTCGGGCCCAGTCGGCTGCCATGGATCTTCGATGATCGCGGGTATCACTTCTCCACGCTTGATCAATTGGAATTCGTCCCGGACAAGGCCGGCGGAGTTGATCATCTTCCCGGTCAAGGTATCCCCGTCGATGTCGATGATGACCGATCCCACCTCGGCAATGGTGGTGCGCATGACAGGGCTGAGCCCGAAGTAGCTTGCGGCGCCACGCCCGTGCCCCGCGACGATCGCCACCGTCCCCTCATTCGGATTGAGCGCACCACTTTTCCAATAGGCTCCGTCGCCGAAAGGATCTCCGTCCCCGTCGTCGAGGACCACGCCCTCGGTGGTTGTGGGTGTCACATACGCGCCATCGATCAGCATCGAGCGCTCATAGATGTGCGAGTGGCCGGCTAGCACCAGATCCACACCACTCGATTCCAGGATCGGCATAATGAACTCGCGCATCTCGATCAATCGGATCTCACGGTCGCTATCGTGGGTGCCTTTTGTGTACGGCGGGTGGTGCCAGAAAGCGATCAGCCAGTCGGCGTCCACCATTTCCAGATCGGCCTTCAACCACAGGGCCATCTCGCCGGTCGCCTGGCGGTTCAGATCGTGGCTGTCGAGGCAGATGAAGTGGACGCGCCCGATATCGAAAGCATAATAGGCTTCGGTCCCAGACGCCAGTCCACCCGACTCGCCAGCGGTCGGGAGCGCGTAGGCATCGTAATACGGACCGCTCTGGGTGACTCCAAAGGAACTGGCGCCCTCATGGTTGCCCATCGTCGGCCAGACCACCGTGTTGCGGAGGAGTGGGGCGTAGATGTCGAAAAAATTGCGTTCGAACTCAGCATCGAGGCCAATGCTGTAAGCCATGTCTCCGAGGTGCAGGTAGGCGTCGACCGGTTTGCCATCCGTAGCGACAAACGAGCGCATGGCATTGAACCCGTCTATCTGGGCCTGGCTCCCGTTCCCGGAATCGCCGACAACCCAGAGACGCAGCGGCCCGGTGGAATCGTCGGGCGGCAGAGTGGTGAATGAGTGCTCGTCGTCACCGCCAGCAAGCAAGCGCTCACCGTCGTAGACGCCGTAGTAATATCTGGTCCCCGGCTGGAGCCCATAGATCGAGGCCTCATATTGGAAGGTGCCCGGCGGTGCCGAGTGGAGGCGGGGTAGCCCTACCGGCCCAGGGACATCAGGGCCGAGGCGCACCACGATTTGCACCGGAAGAACCTCATTGATCAACAGTTCTGGCGCAGGGCCATAGCGCACGATCGGAATCGTCCCCCCGAAGCTGCGCCACAGGATTGCCACCGAATCCTGCGTCGCGATCTGCGGGTAGGGCTCACGGCTGAGCTGGGCATCGGCCTGCGCCTGTCCCGCGAGGACGGTGGCGAGGATGATGGCGAGCAAGAAGCTTACCAGACGTGTGAGGGGCATCATCTGAGAACAATGGGGAACGATCGGGAGCCTCACCAATCTAGATAGCGACGCGATTGATGGCAAGCGACTAAAACCCAGACCCGATCCCATCATCCCACAAAAACCGCCAGTTCCAGAGGAGATTGGCGGAACGGACGGGACTCGAACCCGCGACCTCCGGCGTGACAGGCCGGCGCTCTAACCAACTGAGCTACCGCTCCAATCTCCTCTCGGAAACGAAGGCCGATCCTAGCCGTAAAGATCGAGGCGCGCAAACACTTTTTGAGATTCTCCAAGCCTCGCCTATCCTCACACCAGAATCTTAACCGAGCCCGTCTTGCAGCGCACCGCCATCATCAACGTCGTCGGCCTCACAGGGAGGCTGATCGGCGAGCACACCCCCGCCATCCGCTCCTTCATCGAGCGCCACAGGAGCGCGGTCGTCGAACCCGCGTTCCCCGCGGTCACCTGCACGGCCCAGGCGACCTACCTCACCGGCGAGCGCCCGGATTTCCACGGCATCGTCGGAAACGGCTGGTATGATCGAAACCTCGCCGAACACCAGTTCTGGAAGCAGTCGAACCACCTCGTCAAAGGCAGGAAGCTCTGGGAGGCACTGCGCGAGGTGGATCCTAGCTTTACCTGCGCCAAGCTATTCTGGTGGTACAACATGTATTCGAGTGCTGACTACTCGATCACCCCGCGCCCGATGTATCCCGCCGATGGGCGCAAAGTGTTCGACATCTACACGCACCCGATGCCGATGCGGGAGAAAATCAAAGCCGACTTGGGCGAGTTCCCGTTCCGGAGCTTCTGGGGGCCGGGAGCGGATATCCAATCGACCCGCTGGATCGCGGAATCTGCCAAGTGGATCGAGCGCCGCCTCAGCCCTAGCCTCTCGCTCGTCTACCTCCCACACCTCGACTACAACCTGCAGCGCCTCGGGACGAGCGATATCTCGCTGATCGCTAAGGATCTCAAAGAGATCGACGATGTCGTCGCAGACCTGATCGACTGCTACGAGCGCCACCAGGTGAAGGTTGTCCTGTTATCGGAGTACGGGATCACGGATGTTAGCCGTCCGGTCCACCTCAACCGGCTGTTCCGTCAGGAGGGTTGGCTGCAGGTCAAAGACGAGCTCGGGCGGGAGATCCTCGACCTCGGCGCGAGTCGAGCTTTCGCGATCGCGGACCACCAGGTCGCGCACATCTATCTGAACGACCCCTCGATACTAACAGAAGTTCAGAGCCTGTGCGAGCAGACGCCTGGGGTCGGGCAAGTGCTGGCGGGTGAAGCCCGGGTGCGCGCAGGGATGGATCACGAGCGCGCCGGGGATCTGATTGCGATCGCCGATGCCGACAGCTGGTTCACCTATTACTACTGGCAGCAAGATCGACTCGCCCCGGATTTCGCGCGCTGTGTCGATATCCACCGCAAGCCAGGCTACGATCCGGTCGAGTTGTTCATCGACCCCACGATCAAGCTACCAAAACTGAAGATCGCGACCCGCCTGTTGAAGAAGAAACTAGGCTTCCGCATGCTGATGGACCTCATCCCACTGGATGCCAATCTCGTCAGGGGATCGCACGGGAGGATCCCTGAGGATCCGGCCGACTGGCCGATCCTCGTTGGCGATCTCCCATCCCTGCGCACGAACCATGTTGATTCCTCAGAGGTATTTGCCCACCTCTATGCCCACTGTTCTGCCGGAAGAGGATACCAGAAGTAAGGCCGGGGCCTGGTAGTGGTGACTTTCAGTCGCCACAACAACACCCGCTGGCAGCCACCAAATCGTTCGCCAATCGCTAGCCTTGAATCTATGCTCCGAACTGTCGAGCAACCCCGATTTCTACCGATGAGACTGATCCTTCTAACACTCTTCCTGGCGCTCGACGTCATGTCCGCCAGCGCGGGCGATTGGCCACAGTTCCTCGGTGCGAAGCGTGACGGCACCGCGCCGGCCGAACGGGTCCGCGCCACTTTCGACCCAGAGCCACAGTTGGCGTGGACGCACAAGCTGGGTGAGGGGCTCGCCGGTCCGGCGGTCGCCGCTGGAAAGTGCGTCATCTTCCACCGTGTCGGGGACCTGGCCACGGTGGACGCACTCGACGCGCAGACGGGAAAACCTTTCTGGCAGTTCACGTACCCGACCGACTATCGTGATGAATTCGGATTCGATCCTGGCCCGAGAGCCACGCCGACGATCGCGGCCGGACACGTCTACACCTACGGTGCGGAGGGCATGCTCCACTGCCTGAAACTCGACGATGGCAGCAAGCTCTGGTCGCTCGATACAACCAAAGATCCCGGTTCTGCGAAAGGTTTCTTCGGCCGTGCCAGCGCACCGCTCGTCCACGACGGCACCCTGATCATCCAACTGGACGGCATTGTGGGAATTGACGCGATGAGCGGCAAGGTAAAATGGAAAGCGACCGACCATGAGGCTGGCTACGCGTCCCCTACCCTAATCGAGTTCGCTGGCAAGACCTACTCCCTGCACCTGACCCGGGAGGGCTTTGTCTGTCTCGATCCCAGCAGCGGTAAGGTGCTCATCGAGGAGGGCTTCCGGGCGAAGATGCAAGCCTCAGTGAATGCGGCAACGCCGCTGGTGATTGGCAAGGATCGTGTCTTCCTCAGTGCCTGCTACGACGTCGGCGCAGCACTCTGGGAGATCGACCCTGCGGGCGGAAAGAGGCGGGAGATCTGGGCTCGCGGCAGCGCCCTCGACGCCCACTACGCGACGCCCGTCCTGATCGACGGCAATCTCTACGGCTTCCACGGCCGCCAGGAGACCGGTCAAGAACTGCGCTGCATCGATCCGCTCACTGGTGATCTCCGGTGGAGTGAAGCCTTCGCCACCGGTTCGGTCATCGCAGCGGGCAAGCAGCTGATCATCCTCACCGAGAAAGGCGAACTCATCATCGCCCCCGCCGATCCGAAGGCATTCAAACCAACCGCCAGAGGCCAAATCCTCGGCGCGACCACACGGGCGATCCCGGCACTGGCCGATTCACGCCTCTACGCCCGCGATAGCAGAAGACTGGTCTGCGTCGACCTATCGCGGTAGCGGCTGAGGATCGCCGCTACAAAAGCGTCCCCTCGACGACCCCGAGTTTCGACTCCAGTCCGAGGCGGGCGAAGAGATCGCCTGCCAAGGTCTCACCACGCAGCAGGCCCTGGTAGGCGTGGATCAACTCCCGCGCCGCGTGTTCGTCCTCTCTTAGCAACTCCAATCTGAACTTGTTTGCACCGGCCTCACGGAGCGTCTTGTAGAACCTAGCCCCGGTCTGCGCCTGCCCGCGGAATAGCGTGTTGCGACAACCAACGTCCGCTTTCAGCGTGTGCAACTGCCCCACGCGGTCGCGCAGCTGAACGTCATGCTTCTCACAGGGGCGCCCGCAGTCGGTGGAGTCCTTGCCATCCGACATGAAGGTACAGAAGACGCAATGCTCCATGTGAAACATCGGCATGTGCTGGTGGAGGGTAATCTCAAACCAAGCCGGTGGCGCCCCGCGCAGTAAGGCTAACACTTGCTCAATATTGAGATCGTAGCTCAGACACAGACTCCCGAGACCATGCCCTCTGAACACATTTGCGGTGATCGGGTTGGCGATGTTGAGTGAGAAATCCCCGACCATCTCCAGACCGGCTTTGGAAAAATAGTCGATCCCGCCAAGATTGCGTATCAGGACACCGTCTGGCTCGGCCTTCTCAATCAGCCTGAAGTAGCCGGATTCACCGGCTTTCTGGATCCTCGGCGTGGCCAAGAAGATGCGGGTCGTCGAGCCCCCCGCCCTCACGCGAGCCACGGCCTCCTTGTAGAGTCGGATATCCTCGAAGTCGCAGTAGGCGATCGACGCCGCAGCGCAGGCGGCCTCAAGTTGCTCGAGGCTTCGGCACAAGACAGTGAGCTCGGGCTCAGCGGAATCGATGCCAGGCTCGCTCGCAGGCATCAGGTCTCGCCAATCTCCTAAGGCCTCGAGCTCTCGGGTCACGGGTTCCCCGATCTGTGAGACAATCTCTCGGCGCATCCGGTTCAACTCGCTCATCGGCAACATCACTTCCCCCTCGAGCCGGTTCTCCACCGTTCCGAGTTCGAACCTGGTCTCACCGAGCCTGCCGAGCTGTTTCTCTAGCACCTCCGCCCCGATTGGCCTTTTGAGGGCCGCTTCGAGGGGCATCGCTGACTCGACCCTCAGGCCGAGGCGCGGGATCGATAGAATCATCAGCTCACCTGCCCGCCCGTTCACTTCAAAGTCCAAGGACTCCCGCTGGCGTTCGAGATTTCCCGACCAAGTTTTGCGCAAGCGTTTCTCCAGCGCGGGGTCCGACGTCTTCCAAACTTTGGCGCCGAGCGGAATCGCGCGCGTGTCGATCTTCCCTCGCTGCATCCCGATCTGTGTCCCATGCACCTCGAACACGAACCCGCCCTGTTCTTGATCGGTGTCCCCCCCGACATCGAAGACGATTCCGTCGCCGGGTTTCACCTCAGTCTCTAGCTGGCCTAGCGCGACCCAATCGCGGCCAGTCTCGTCGACCTCTCCGACATAGGCGCCACGCTTTTTGCCAAATCGCCCATGGGTCAGTTTCGGGTGGTTCGTCCCCTCCAACCAGCCGCTGCTGAGCCCACGCGAGAACGTCATCTCCAGGGCGTAACGATCCTCCTCCGAAGCCTTCCTCGCCCTCCCGGCAAGCGCGGCATCGATCGCCTTGCGGTAGACACCCGTCACGGCCGCCACATATTCTGGCGACTTCAGGCGCCCTTCGATCTTGAAGCTAAGGACGCCGCTCTCGAGCAGCTCTGGAATCTGGTCGACCGCTGCGAGATCTTGCGGCGAAAGCAGGTAGCGGCGGTCGCCCATGTCGAGTTCCTCGCCGTCGACCACCAGCTCGTATGGCATCCGGCACGCCTGCGCGCACTCGCCGCGGTTCGCGCTCCGCTGCCCTAGCGCCTCGCTGGTCAAGCACTGCCCGGAGTACGCGACGCACAGCGCCCCGTGGACGAACACCTCCAGGGGGACCGAGCGATCGAATCGCTTCAGCTCTCGCAACGACAACTCGCGCGCCAGCACGGCTCGGTCGAGGTGGAATTCCCGATCGAGGAACGCCAGCCCCTCGGGGGACGAGATCGTCATCTGGGTAGAGGCGTGCAGCTCGATTCCAGGCGCGATCGCGCGCACCATCTTCGCCAGCCCGAGGTCTTGGACAATCACGGCATCGACCCCGGCCTCGGCCATGATCCGGATCTGTTCCGCAGCTGCCTCCAGCTCATCCGTGAAGACCAGGACGTTGAAGGCCACAAATCCCCTCACCCCGTGATCGTGGAGAAAGGACATGAGCTCAGGCAGGTCGGCTTCGGTGAAATTGTCCGCCCGCATCCTGGCGTTGAAACGCGGCATCCCGAAGTAGATCGCATCTGCGCCATTCGCGACCGCAGCCCGCGCACATTCCCAATTCCCCGCAGGGGCAAGCAGCTCGGCATCGATCGGTGGATTCACAATCGAGCCTACACGGCTGCGAGCCTAAATCAAAATCATCCGTGGGGCAGACTCGGTTGTCTGCTCGGGTGCATCCGCCCGATGACGCTCGGGTCGGGCGGACAGGAGTGTCCGCCCTCCGCAACTTTCCCCATCCTCACGGGTTTACTCACCTTAAGAATGCTGATAAAGATGGCCATCGCCTACGCCGGTGCGACGCCCCTGACTATGGATCTGCGACCAGAGGAGGCTGCTCCTAATCCTGAAGCCGCCACCACGCCCGGTGCCGCGGCAGATCCTGTTGGCGAGGACGAGAATGCCCGTAGCATCGCGCTGATGGGACTGGTCGGGAAGGGTGACACCCGTGCCTTCGAAGAGCTCGTAATCCTCCACCAGGGGGCGGTGATCGGGACGATTACAAAAATGTTAGGTGACGCCACCGAGGCCCACGACGTCGCCCAGCAGGTATTTATTCGCGTCTGGAAATCGGCGCCCCGCTACGAGGCCAAAGCGAAATTCACGACCTGGCTCTTCACGATCACGCGCAATCTGGTATTCAACGAGTCGCGGCGCCGCAGCCGCCGCCGGCTGGTCTCCACGGACGAGCGCGAGGACGAGTATCAACTTCATCTCGCCGACGAGGGCACGCGTGCGCCGAGCGAAGATCTCGTGCAGAAGGAGTTGATGCAAGCGATCGATGATGCCATCCAGTCGCTCCCGGAGAAGCAACGCCTCGCGGTCATCCTGCGGCGCTACGAGGGGCTTCCCTACGATGAGATCGCCAAAGTGCTGAAGACCTCGGTGTCTTCGGTGAAGAGCCTGCTGTTCCGGGCGCGGGCGCAGCTCAAGGTGCAACTCGCAAAGCACCTCGAGGATCCGGAGTAAGCGCTTCGCGCCGCTACTTTCCTATACAGAACGAGCTGAAGATCTCGCCGAGCAGCTCCTCGGTGTCCGCCCTGCCAATCACCTCGCCGACCGCGTCGAGGGACTCGCGCACGTCCATCGAGATGAATTCGGCCGATTGCCCGGCTCCGACCGCCTCGAGCGCACGCTCTGCAAACTCGCAGGAGCGCTGCAGGCAAGCACGGTGGCGGGTGTTGATCGCCGTCAGATCTGCGCGCCATGGGACATCCCCGCTTGTGAGTGTCCGGTAGATCGCGTCCGCCAAGCCCTCGACACCGTCCTGCCTGAGACACGAGGTTTCGATCCCTGCTTCCTCCTCCCAGCTCGGGTGGCGCCCGAGATCGGCTTTGTTGAGGACACGCAGGTGATGCTTCCCAGATGGGACTCCGATCGACCTCCCACGCTCCCGGCTGATATCGACGATCTCCAGAACCAGGTCTGCCCGCTGGAGTTGCTGCTCGGTGCGGTCGATCCCCTGCCGCTCGAGCTCATCATCTGATTCTCGCACGCCAGCTGTATCGATCAGCCGTAGCGGGATCCCTCGTAAATTGATCGTCTCCTCGATCGTGTCGCGGGTCGTCCCCGCCAGCTCGCTGACAATCGCCCGATCAAAACCCAGCAGGACATTGAGAAGGCTCGACTTTCCGACATTCGGCTCGCCGCAGATCACCGTCGCGACACCTTCGCGCAGGAGGCGCCCCTGCTCGGCGGTCGCGATCAAGCTACGCTCCGAGTCGATGATCCCGCGCAGCCGGGCAGCGATCGCCTCGCTGGTATCGGGGTCGATGTCCTCATCGGGGAAATCGATGAAGGCCTCGATGTGGGCGAGCACACCGAGAAGCTGCTTGCGGATCTCCCGGATGCGGTCGCCCAGCTGCCCCTCGAGCTGCTGGTTGGCGGCCTGCAGTGCGAGCTCCGTCCGGGCTCCGATCAGATCCATCACCGATTCCGCCTGGGTGAGGTCCATCTTCCCGTTGAGAAAGGCACGCTGCGTGAATTCGCCGGGTTCGGCGAGCCGGGCCCCTGCCGCGAGGACCGTCTCCAGGACTTTCTGCGTCACCAGGATCCCTCCGTGGCAAGAAATCTCCGCGAGATCTTGGCCGGTGTAGCTTCCCGGGTTCGGGAAGTAGGTCAGCAACACCTGATCCACCGTATCACCAGCAGGGCTGACAATCGTACCCAGTGTGGCAAAACGTGGGCGGAGGAACGGGATCGATTGGAATACCCGACCGAGGATCTCACCGACCCCATCCCCCGAAATGCGGATGAGCGCGACCGCGCCCTGCCCGAAAGGGGTGGCGATGGCGGCGATGGTGTCTTCCATGGGGCGAATCAGCGTCGGGGGCTTCCTAGCCCGCCGCCAGCACGTCTTTCAGCACCTCGATGCAGCGCCGGTTCTGCTCCATCGTCCCGACCGAGATCCGAACCCATTCCGGCAATTTGTAGCCTCGCATCGCCCGGATGATGACCCCTTGCTTCATCATATCAGCGAATACCGCATCCCCGTCTCCGACCTTGACCAGGACGAAGTTTGCGTGGCTCGGAACATACTCCAGCCCCATGTCTTTGAAGCTAGATTCCAGAAAGGCACGTCCCTCGTCAGTGAGGGCTTTGGTCTTGTCCTGGTGCTCCTGGTCGAGCAAACCGGCGAGCGCCCCCTCTTGCGCAATCGCGTTGGCATTGAAAGGCTGGCGGGTCTTCTGAAGCAGCTCGGCGATGCTGGCCGGCGCGAGCCCGTAGCCGATGCGCAGCGCCGCGAGCCCCTGAATTTTCGAGAACGTTCGCAGGACGACGACGTTGCGCCCCTCGCGGACGAACTTGAGCGTGTCCGGCGGCGTATCGAGGAACTCGTAGTAGGCCTCGTCGATGATGACGATCACATGGTCCGGGATCTGGTCCAACAGGCGCTCGATCGCATCGATCTCGACCAGCGTCCCGGTCGGGTTGTTCGGGTTGGCGATGAACAGCTGCTTGGTCTTCGGCGTGACCGCCGCCGCCATCGCTTCGAGGTCGTGGACGAATCCCGGATCCGGCACCTCGATCGTGTTGGCACCGAACAGGGTAGCCATCAGTTTGTAGACCACGAAAGCGTGGTCAGCGACAACGATGTCATCCCCCGCCTGCAGAAATGCGTGGCCGACAAATTCGATGATCTCGTTGGAACCGTTGCCGAGGACGATATTGCTGCGCTCGAGGCCAAATTTCTGCGCGATCGCAGTGCGCAGCTTGTAACCACCACCATCCGGGTAGAAATTCGCTGACTCGGCCGCCAGCTTCATTGCCTCGACCGCCTTGGGTGACGGCCCGATCGGGTTCTCGTTCGAGGCGAGCTTGATGATCTCGGAAGGGTCCAGGCCGAGCTCCCGCGCGACGTCTTCGATCGGTTTCCCGGGCTCGTATGGGACGAGGGTTTCGAGTTGTGGATTTGCGTTCGGCATCATGAATTTTTTACCAGTATCCCCACTGCTGGGTGAGCATCACATAGACGCCGAGTAGCAGGTTGGCAACCGCATGGCACAGCACGCAGGCGAACAGGCTCTTGGTGCGGATTGCGACCCAGTTGGCGAGGACGGAAAAAATGATCGCCCCGAGCCAGTCTTCGGGGGCGTGCGCGAGCATGAACAGGCCGACCACGATCCAGAAAGCGCGCGCCTGATAGGTGCCGAAAGCGATCTTCCAGAACGGCTTCTCAGGATTGATGAGGTAGCGGAGCAAGAAGCCGCGCCAGAACAATTCCTCGACCAGGGCGACGACGATGACCATGCGGAAGAATCTCATGAAGATCGCGCAGGCGTACCAGAACGGGTGATCGTCGCGGAACCAGGTGGCATCGAACCCCTCCGGGCGTTCGGCCAGTCCGAGCAGCGACCACACCGGTGTGTTGTCGAGGATCAGTGGCACACTCAACTCGATGGATGGCCAGTCTTTGACTCCGAGCGGCGCGTAGAGCATCGCCGGGAGGATCCACAGGACGATGCCGATCGCACCGACGGCGAGCCCAAACCCCCACCCCTTGACCGGACGGAATTCGTAGTTCTTCCAGAAGAACAACAAGACGGCAAAACAGACGATGCTCTGGAGCGGGTAGATCCACTGCTCGGTGTAGAACCGGTACCACGCCCCCGCATACTCGTTCTCGATCTTGAACCCCGTCGCGCTGAGGACCGCGTCCAGCGACAGGAATAACATGAACACGACGAAGGGCGCTACGTAGGCGATTGTTTTGTTGCTGCGGATCTCGGTGAGGCTTGGCACGGCGCTGGAGGGGGGGGTGGGATACTTCCCTAACACGGAATCACGTGGAAGTAACGATCTGGGACAAGATTGCCGGGTCGACCCAGCTAGACGGCCGCAGTCCCACGGACTTCCGCGAAACTCGGGAGCGAGGAGACGTAGCGCCCGATCCGCTCGAGAGCCTCGCGGATCAGGTCGACATCAGTAGCGTAGCAGCATCGGAGAAACCCCTCGCCGGTCGTGCCGAACGCATCACCTGGCACACAGGCAACGTCCTCCGCCTCCAACAGGCCCATCGCGAACTCTTTGCTGCTCAATCCCGTGGGACGGATATCCGGGAACGCATAGAAAGCACCACCAGGCGTGTGGCAGGGCAGCCCGATCTGGTTGAATCCATCGACGATCAACCGGCGGCGCTGGCTGTAGGACTCCCGCATCTCGACCACGCAAGCGTTGCCCCCCTTGAGCGCCTCCAGCGCCGCCACCTGGCTGGTGATCGGGGCGCAGAGCATCGCATATTGGTGGATCTTCATCATCGCCTCGATGATCACTTCCGGTGCGCATGCATAGCCGAGCCGGAAGCCGGTCATCGCGAAGGCTTTGGAGAACCCGTGCAGGAGGATCGTACGCTCGCGCATCCCTGGGAGCGATGCGATCGAAAGGTGATCCTGGGGGTTCTCGTAGATCAGCTCGCAGTAGATCTCGTCCGTGATGACAGTGAGGTCGTGCTTGATCGCAAAGGCTGCGATCTTCTCCAGCTCGTCGGGGGGCTCAATGGCACCCGTCGGGTTGGTCGGGAAGTTGAGCATCAAGACCTTGCACTTCGGCGTGACCGCCGCTTCCAGGTTCTCGACTTTCAGCGCAAACGCGTCACGCGCGTAGGTCGGGACACTGACCGGAACGCCGCCCGCAAGGGCGATGCTCGGGTTGTAGGAGACGTAGCATGGCTCATGGTAGAGCACCTCGTCGCCCGGGTTTAACAGGGCGCGGCAGGCGAGGTCCAGCGCCTCCGAGACCCCGACACTCACCAGGATCTCTGATTTCGGATTGTAGCTCGTGTGGAACTGCGTCTCGACATACGCCGCGATCGCCTTGCGCAGGCTCTCGAGCCCCAGGTTCGAGGTGTAGCTGGTCATCCCCTTCTCCAGCGAGAAGATCGCGGCCTCGCGGATGTGCCATGGCGTCGCGTAGTCGGGTTCGCCGACCCCGAGGGAGATGACATCATCGCGGCCGAGCACGAGTTCGAAGAAGTCGCGGATCCCCGATCGCGGGATGCGCTTCACACTATCAGCAATTTGCACAGACATTATGGAGATACGGGTAGGCGGGTCGGTTCGGCGTCCCGGTGCGCTAGGAAACCATCCTGCTTGTAAGTCTTGAGATGGAAATGGGTCGCCGTCGCGGTCACTCCCTCGATCGTGCTGAGTTTCTCCGAGATGAATTTGGCGACCTCTTGCAGCGATTTTCCGCTGACGATCACCACCAGGTCGTAGCCACCGCTCATCAGGTAGCAGCTGCGCACCTGGTCGAACTTCGAGATGCGCAAGGCCAGCCGGTCGAAGCCGCCATCCCGCTCCGGGACGAGCTTGACCTCGATAAACGCGGTCACGTGGTCGGCTTCGAAGCGCTCCGGATCGATGATTGCGTGGTAACCCAAAATCGTGCCCGAGGCCTCGAGTTCGGCGATCCGCGCAGCCACCGCAGATTCTTCCAGCCCGGTCAGCGCAGCGATTTCAGCCGGGGACTGGCGGGCATTCTTCTCGAGGAGTTCGACGATCGGGTCTGTGGACATGGCTCTAGTTTATCGGTTGGACGGAAAAATGGGTAACTATGCAAGGCGCCAGCGAGGCGTCAACGCCTTTGACGCGCCACCGCTTGACACCGTGGCGTGGCGCAAAGAAGATTGGGGCATGAGCGAAACTGTCGAAAAACACCTCTACGTGATCATGTGGCCCAACTATGCTCTAGTCGCGTCGAACCTCGGGCCGGATGATTTCGGTAAGCACTATACGATCGGCAGCTCGCGCTACTATCACGGCCAGGTGGTTTTTGCCCAGATAAAAGACGATTTCCGCCATCCCTTCTTCCGCCTCGATGAGCTCCTCGAGGAGGTCGTGCCGAATGCGGCCGGCAGCCCGAAGCGGACGAAGTTCATCGCCACCTACCGCGTCCTCGAGCACATCGACCTCTCGGCATTCGAGGATCTTTTTGTGACTTCGGTGGCGGGCAAGGTGCTCCGCCTGAAGAAGGCGGAATATTCCCGCGGCCACGAGAAGGGATTCATCCGCACCTACCAGGAGATCTGCCCCTTCAGCACGATCCTACTGAGCCACATGAGCCCGCCCGAGTTCGGCAAATACATCACCGACCCCGAGCAGCCCAAGGCTGCCCCGAAAGTGATGTTCACCCAGATCGAATTCACCATCGACACATTTCTACAGGAGCTCGACGCGGATCCGTTCCATACCTCGCCGATTCCTAACATCCACCCACACAAGTTGCAGAAACAGATCCTGGAGCTGCGCGCCAACCCCAACAAACGCGTGAAGGGCATCAGCCTAGACTCCGTCCTCGGACAGATCCCCTTCCTCCGCCTCAGGGGTGGTTTCTGGCTCGCCGCTGGTGAAGAGCTGCTGTTCTACCCGATCCCGGACAAAAAGACGCTCGAGTCGAAACACTCGGAGTTCTACCGCTCGCTGACGTAGGCTTTTAGCGATTAGCTAACAGCTAGTGACTGACCTCGACCCGCTTGCCCTTCGGCTGGCCGATCGCCTCGAGGAGTTCGCCGAACCATGGCTCGTCGATGTCGAAGGGCTTGCCCCCTTTGATCCTTGGGAACGCGATGCAGGACATCTCGTCTCCGGCATCCTCGTCGAGACCTGCGACTCCACTCTGGCCCTCCAGCGCATATCCAGCTGCCGCGGCGGCACTCTCTTTGATCAGTGTTAGATCTTGCTGGTTCGGAGCTGCTGAGCGGGCGAAATACCCACTCTTCTGCACCAGCACCTTGTCCGCGTCGAGCTTGTCTTTGAGTTGCTCGGCGAACCACTTGCCCGGGTTGAGCGTGTCGAGCCGCGGGTGCCCGAAGGCGTCATACTGGACCTCCTCGCCGGCGGCCTCCTTTTCCCTGATGATCGCATCGAGCCCCGCACCCTCGCTGAGGAAGACGTTGACGGAATCTTTCTCATCCATCGCCATGGAGAGACGTGCGACCACGGCTTCGAGGTCGATGTCCATCTCCGGCACCCACACCGCATCGACATCCCAGCGGTTCTGGCTGAGGAGGAGCTCGGGGCAAAAATTCCACCCATCCAGGCGCTTGCGGTAAGCCGCAGCGGTCGCGCCGGTAAGCCAGCCACAGTTGCGCCCCATCACCTCATGGATGATGAGATGGCGGCAGCTTGTCGTGTTCTCGTTGGCGATGTTCTCAAAGAAGATCGCCCCCTGTTCGGCGGCGGTCCAGGCACCGAGGGTCTGGCGGATCGGGAAGACGTCGTTGTCGACCGTCTTCGGCAATCCGACGACCGTCAGGTCGTAGCCGTTCTCGTGCAGGTACGCCGCCAGATCCGCCGCGGTGGTATTGGTGTCATCGCCACCGATCGTGTGCAGGATGTCGATCTTGTCGCTCTTGAGGCGCTCGGCAGCGACCTCCAGCGGGTTCTCGCCTGCCTTCACCAGACCGCGCTGGATGCAGTCCTTGACGTTGGTCAGTTTGACCCGGCTATTGCCGATCGGGCTACCGCCATACTCGTAGAGGACGGCGGCATTGGCCTTCACCGAATCCGGAAACGCCACGCTCTTGCCGAGGAGCAGCCCCTGGTAACCGTTGAGATAGCCGATGAGCTCCGCCTCTGGCGCGAGCTCGTTGTATTTTTCGATCAGCCCTCCGATCGAGGACGAGAGACAGGGGGCGAGCCCCCCGGCGGTAAGAAAGGCAATCTTTGGCATGTTCGAGTGGGTGGAATTCAGGATTTGATTCGCAGCGGCAGACTAGAGTATTTCCCTAGCGGCGCAAGCCCTCGATGCGCCAATCAAATCACTGCCCAGTAACCGGGCTGGAACGCAGTAGCTCCTCCTGGCTGCGGATGATCCTGCCGCCGGCCGCCCACTGGTCGTACTTCTGCCACCCGCGCTTCATCAGGGAGCGCGATGCCTTGAATCGTTCGCTGGAGCCTAGCACGACGACAACGAGCCGGTGTGGGACGACGCGGGTGCGTCCATCTGCCTCCTCGATCACCGAGTTCGAGCGCGCGGCGCTGGTGATCAGGCAAGGGCCCGCCCGGCTCGTCATCCCGGTTTTGACACCATCGATCGAATCGACCCCGAGCAGCTTGTTGGTGTTCTTCATGAGGAACGAGCGCGCGCGGCCACCGCGCGAATACGAGATCTTGCGCTCGGTCTGGGAGGCATAGAAGCGGAACGAGGCCTTGCCCATGGCGTAGATCGCGAGCCGCGCCATGTCTGCCGCCGTCGAGTAGGGGGCCTCGCCTTGGTGATCCATCCCGTGAGGGTTGGTGAACCTGGTGTCGACCGCCCCCTGGTTGGCAATCAGGCTATTCATCTCACCGACGAAGGCCGTCACCGGATCGGCACCCCGCCCGCTGCGCAGCAACAAATCGCGCCCGACGTGGGTCGCGAGTGTCTGCGCCGCCGCATTGTCAGAACCGATCACCGAGGCGTAGAGCGCCTCGCGCAAGGAGATCTGATCCCCCGGCTGCATCCCCATCGGATTCGCCCCCCCGATCTGGCTAATCGATCCCGGCACCGTGGCTTGCTGATAAAGACTGCTCCCTGTCCGCTCTGCCCAGTCGAGTGTCACCATGGCGGTTGCGATTTTGGTCAAACTCGCGACCTGGCGCCTCGTCGTCGCCTGGTGAGACGAGAGGATCTTTTTCGAGTAGAAATCGACCACGATGTAGCTGTCGACCCTGATTCCGCCCGGCCCCGCAGGGGCACCTCCACCCTGACCGTTCGGAGCCGGCTCCGACTCATCACCAAAACAAGCACTGAGAAAACCGACCGCTGCCATTGCCATTCCCGCGCGCCAGACTGAGTCGGGTAAGATCATTCGTGAGGACATCATTCAATAAAAAAATCGGCAGGCAAAAGAATCAGATTTGTTGATAGTTTGCACAAGTGTAGCTTTTGTTGCCCAATAGGCAATCGGAATTCCGGTCGCAGACGAAGACATGAAATGCCTTTCCGCGCAGGTGTCCTCAGGTGTAGACTACGCTGGCTCAAGCATGCAACCAAGCAACTCAACCCATTCACCCAGAGTAACTTACTGGCGTTCTGCAAGCTCACTGCAGGCTCGCTTCCGCGGATGAGCAGTAGCCTGATCGGAGTTCTTTTGGTGCTGGTCGCCGGCATTCAGTTTTGCGTTTCAGCTCTTGAGTCGGCGCTCTTTGCCCTTCGCGAACACCGTATTCCGACCATTGCGGGCGGTGATCTGGAGCTCTCGAGACGCCTGCGAGCCCTGCTCGATTCGAAGCAGTCTCGGCTCGGCCAGGCGCTCGTGTTGAGCGCCCTCTGCAATACCGGATTGGCGGCTTTAGGCCTCGTCCTCGTGAGGCGCATCCAACCCGATTTGGATCTGAGCCCGATCGCCCTCGGTGGCCTGCTGTTCGGAACCATCATCCTCCTCTGCCACCTCTTGCCAAACCTGGTGGCCAGCCTCCGCCCGCATTGGGTATTCACTGCGATCGCCCCGGGGATCATCCTCCTGGCGACGGCGGTGAAACCGTTCGAGCGCGGCCTGCAGGCGACTGCTGGCTGGATCACCGACCTGCTTGTCCCAGCAAGCCTCCAACCCAACCAGTCGCTGCAAGACGAGGAGCTCGAGACCCTCGTTGAGATGCGCCGCGACGAGGGCGCGTTCGAGGATCTGGAAGGCGAGGTCATCCACGAGATCCTCAAGCTCGGCGACAAGACGGCGAAGGACTGCATGACCCCGCGGGTCGATGCGGTCACCATACCGATCGACCTGCCGGCCGACGAGGCTTCGCGCCGGCTCAGGGAACAGGACCACCGCCAGATCCCGGTCTATGACGGAACTCCCGATGAGATCGTGGGCGTCCTCGACGTCATCGCCTACCTCAGGTCAGCCGATGACGATTTCCGCCCCCATCTCCGTCCGCCGACCTTCGTCCCCGAGACACTCGGGGCGATCGAACTCTTCCAGCGCCACCTCAGCAGTGCTCGTGGCATCGTCGTCGTGCTCGACGAATTCGGTGGCTTCGAGGGGATCGTCTCCAGGACCGATGTGATCGAACACCTCGTCGGCGACGTCGCCCCCAGCGAGGAGGTGGAGATCCAGTCGCTCGGCCGCGGGCGCTTCCTGGTAAGCGGGAGCGCACGTCTCGACGAGTTGCGGGAGGTGACCGGTATCGATCTCGAGACGGCGGGGATCGACACGATCGGCGGCCTCCTTGCGACCAATCTCGGGCGCATCCCCGCGCCTGGCGAGAGCGTCGCCCTCGATCCCTTGGCCGTCACGATCCGCAAATCGAGCAGCAAGCGGATTGAGGAACTGCTCCTCGTCGTGCCGAATTCGGATCTGGAAGGGGGGGGGCCCTCATGAGTGTCGCCGCACTCTGCATCTGCCTCGCCCTGTCGTTCCTTCTCTCGGGGCTCGAGTCGGCGATCTTCTCGGTCAACGTCGTCCGGGTGCGCCACCGCGCCAAAGTGTCCGGCGGGTGGCACACCAAGGAGGAGCGACTCGAGAGGGTTCTCTCAAGGCGCAGCCTGCTCCTCACCGCCGTGCTGCTAAGCAACAACGCCCTCGCGCTTGTCGCCTTCTTCATCGCGACCGGGCTCCTGGTCGATCAGTATTCGGACAGCGGATACTGGATCGCCTTTATCATCTCACTCCCGGTCTACATCTTCGTCTGCGAACTCGTCCCGAAATCCCTGTTCAGCCGCTTCCCCTACCGGATGCTGCGGTTCTTTGTGATCGTGTTAGAGATTATCAATCTCACCGTCGGCCAGCTCCTCCGCCTCGTCCTGCTCATCAAGCCCGATTTCCAGGAGGAGTCGCAGCGCCTCGAGGGTGAGATCGACGACCGCGCACGGGCGCGCTCCGAGTTCCGCAGCCTAGCTAGGATCATCGCGCGCGAGGGGACCATGGCTCCGGCGGAGAAGGAGATGATCGAGAACGTGATGAGCTTCCGGCGCACTAGGATTGGAGACCTGATGGTGCCGCTCGCCAAGGTGACCGCGATCCCGCTCGACATGCCGGCCCATCAGATCATCAAACTCTCCCGCGAAACCGGGCTCGAGGAATTCCCCGTGATGTCCAAAACCGGCGACCTCATCGGGATCGTCAGTGCGGTCGAGATCATGCGCGAGAGACCCGAATCAGCCAGCGCCGTCAATTTTCTGCGACGCCTGCTCAAGGTCGGACTCGAAGAACCCGCCTCGAACCTCGTCCCGCGCCTGCGGAAATCTGGCCTCCGCGTCGCGGCGGTCTGCACCGATGATGCCAGCAAAACGACGCTCGGAATCGTCAGCCTCGAAGACATCTTCCAGCGCATGCTGCAGAAATCCTGAGCCTCGCGGCAACTCGCCCGCCACCTCCAGAGCCTCGCAAACCACCCCGTGAGCGGATCCCGCCATCGCCCGGGAGCTCCACCAAAATGACCCCGGCAACCCGGAGAATGGCGTGATTTCCATAACGATTGGCAGAAACGATCAGTACTGATTACCCGATATACTCAATTTTTCGGTTGACCTAGTAATTATAAGAGGCTTATTGTAAGCCGATGGTTTGTTGGAGATCGGGGTTTGTCCGGTCAATAGCAGCCTCGAATCGAACTACCAACTAATCCTGAAGACTAAATATCTATGAAAAAGCAACTACTTGCAGTCTCCTTCGCGCTTGGTCTGACCAGCGCAGGTGCCTGGGCAGGCGAGCCAGTCATGGCAGCGCCGAAGAACCCCGTCGTCGTCCCAGCTCCTCCGTGCTACGCAGCCGGCGAGCTTGTCCTCAAGCCGTTCTTCGACATCACAGTCGTCGACCAAGATCCAGAGGGTCACTATGGCAACGGCGACACGCTCTATGGCGGTGGCCTCGCAGTCGATTATTTCTTCACCGAGAACCTCGGAATTGGTCTCGATGGAACTTGGATCGACGCCGGCTCGGTCGTCCACAGCTACAACCTGAACCTCACAGCTCGTACCCCAGTGCTCACTGATTGCCTCTCCGTCTACGCGATCGGTGGCGGCGGTGTGTTCACCAACGGATCGACCTACGGCAGCGTCCACATCGGCGGTGGCGTCGAGTATCGCTTCACCAACACCTTCGGCGTCTTTGCCGACGGCGCCTACAAGTGGCTCGACGGTGGCGACATCACGCTGACTTCGGTCCGCATCGGTGCCAGCCTCGTATTCTAAAGATCGTCTTTTCAGGTATCGACTGATCTTCTCTTTTGATGTTGGAAAACCCCGGGTGCTCACGCACCCGGGGTTTTTTGTGCCAATTTTTCCTCCATGGAAATTTCTTCCTTGCCAAAGATGGCCCCGGGTAGCATATTCGGCCGCTTCCCCAACGGGGAGAGAGTGTTCCTGCGTAGCTCAGTGGTAGAGCGGGTGACTGTTAATCACTAGGTCGTTGGTTCGAAACCAACCGCAGGAGCCATTCTCCCACTCTGATACTAAATGGCGTAGGGCGATCGTGCCCTCACAGTGAGGCCGGTGTAGACACTTTCGTGTCACCGGGTAGTTGGGCTACTTCTTCATCCCGCAACTCCCCCATCGAAGCTTCTCGATCACGAGGTGAACGATCATCATCCAGTGCTACACGACGGGTTAATCACTTCGTTTGCTTGTCTGTTGCGGTTGGGCGAGCAATATCTTCAAGAGATTCCTGGTGGATGCTCACGCAGGTTGACGTGTTGGTGCGGGCGCAGTTTCGCCCAGCTCAGGGGGCACCTCCGTCGTCCGCCCGGAACCACTTCGGATCCGCTTTCCAAACCCAAGCTACATTTGGATGAAGCGAAATCCCGATCAGCTGGTTGGAGGCTTCGAATCCAATTGCCGTGAGCTTTTTGCCCCGGTAGGGCTTGCCTACGATGATGCCCGTGGAGCCGCTACGCGGGGGTGGCGGATCCACCCATGGCTGGTCCTCGTCATTCGCCAACGATCCCTCCAGCTCCCAATCGGTGTTGTCGACCAGTCCCGCCAGGCGGCGCGAGG
>Ga0316197_10000801_pt1 | contig 22103 bp, 15 predicted proteins | sample OudBiesiAoxic_MG_FD_204939 | JGI IMG/M metagenome (GOLD analysis project Ga0316197, IMG submission 204939) | Coastal sediment microbial communities from Oude Bieten Haven, Netherlands - site A oxic | ecosystem: Environmental > Aquatic > Marine > Coastal > Sediment | place: Netherlands... | reverse complement strand
AAGAGGTCTTTCGACGGCTGGAATATCACATCACCGAACCAGCAATACGTTGGGCACAACAAGCCCTTATTCTCATGGCAAGGAACAATTATCGTGCGTAAATTATGTGGGGATCCGCCAGCGCCTGAAGTGCGAGATACACATTGCGCCCCGTATGTAGTCGAGAGCCATCTGCAAATAGGCGTGAAGTATGTCAGCCACCAAACTTTGGTCGTTAATAATACGGTGATGGTTATTGGGCAGATCATTGATGTAAAGGTGCCAGAGGTCGCGATTCAACAAGACGGTTATATCGATATTACGAGCCTAGATACCGTCGCTGTTTCCGGCTTAGATTGTTATCACGCCACCCATTCTTTAGCACGTCTACCTTATGCCAAAACGTAGTTCTCTGTAATTGAAAATATAATGGCTTTTTTAAAGCAATTCAGAAAGGTGACCTAAATACTGTGAATGGCGAAATATGTCATCATCTTGATAACGCTATGAATAATGTGTGTTACCTCTCAAAACACCAATATTCTTAGTTAAGAAGAGTGTTAATATTACTTTCAGTTTTATTACTCATAGATCTTTTGTAAGACGCTAGATGTTCTAGCGACGTTAACGCAGTTTACCTTGAGTAGCGGTGATCCATTCGGTTACTGGTATAGCGATAGTTATGGCAACAATAGCTGTTGATAATTTTGGAAAGGTAAATGATGACGTAGCATTGGTTTCAGATCTAGCTCCTGTTCGTACACTTGAGATTGCAAATATGAAAAAGGGAATTGATACAAAACTCAGCCAGTGTGTTGTATTTTTTGGTTTACCAATTGTTCTTGCTGGAATGGGAAAGTGGGGAGCTGCACTTATTGGTTGCTTACTTTTTTTTGGTATCTACTGTTTTCTTCCAATAAGTAAATCCCTTAGGCATGCTATAAAGAGTCTAGATGCTTATGTTTTTATTAGCTATATTTTAGCTTTTTTGGGTTTTTTCATTCTTTATGAAAATGGGTATACAAGTAGTGAGGGGGTTTGGCTCTATCTTTTTATTGCAGTAGTTGGCATTCCTGTGTTTAAAAAATTAGAGCAATACTTAACAAAGTACCCATAAAGTGTATGTACTTACTGCAAGAGCATATGATGTTTTTCGCTCAGATAGTAAATGTACGGGATGTTAAGCCATTCGATATACTTATCGTCAAAATATACAGGTAGAATTACATAATGGTAAAAATATTAGCAATATTAATGACTATTTTATGCCCATTGGCATACGCAGAGTCTATTGATGTCAATCAAGATAATCTGAAAGAGGCATTTAGTTGTGATGATGAAACTAAAACGGTATGTTTTTCAGGGGCTAAATTTTACCCAGAATATAATATATACATATTTAATTTTATTGCTGAAGTCAAAGATATAGATCTAAAAGGGATGACAATTGAACAATATATTAGTAAAACTATGGGCCCTTTATTGGGGTTGATTAACCCGAAGGCCGCGAAATTCTATAATATAGAACCAATAATGAGAGAGCTAATCGATGAATCATTATATTCGGTTGAAAATGCTATTTTGGGATTAACTGTGAATTATAAAGGTGAGGCATATATTGGTAGTGAATGGGTGAAAGGTAATCAAACAACTGTACTGTCTGAAAAAATTGAAAAGATCGACCAAAAGACAGTAAAGCCTGTAGATTTATTAATTAATGACTGTGAAAATATAAAGTTAATTTTGGGACGTTTAACAAAAGAGCAGAATGACCAATACTGTAACTATGAATAGGAAATGGGGTCTTGTCTTGTCTTATCTTGTCTTTTTCCAATGATGGTCTGAGTTTTTGGTTGTTTTTCTAGAGGTAAGTTAATGACACAGTTTACGTTAAGCAACCGTATAGCGAGACGCTCGTATGAGAAACACAAGTTTGATGGCAAGCATTAATATTATGAAAGGGATTTTTATATTCTCTATTTGCATGTTTTTTTTATCACAGGCTCTAGCTTCTGATGTGGAAAATAGTGTAAAGACCTATCGCGAGAACCTTAACAAAGTTTTTTCTTGCTCAGTGAGTTTAATTTGTTTCGATCGTATCTTGTATCGAAAGGATATGAACGATTTCACCCTGATTTTTGAACGAAAAGTTGACAAAGAGTTTAACCGTGAAAACTATAAAGCTGCAGTTAATGGTCGAGACATGATGTTGTCATTACTTCGTGAAAAATTAACATTACGAGAAACTGAACTTTCAACTGTTCTCACTTCAAAAAATAACGATATTGATGAAATGATACGGGGGAATCTTAATATAGTTCTTGTATATAAATACTTATCATCATACTTTTTGGCTGTTTCAACAAAAGATGGAAAACGAAGGTTTAGGTTTGATATTCGAACACAAGAAGAGCTTGATTATTATATAAATGAATATTTGCAAGATACTCTTGATTAGGTCGAAAATAATTAAGGTAGTCGGCTAGCTAGCCCCTTCAATGATGCAGTGCAAAGCATTAGATCTGCTTATATTACGAATGAAAATAGCCCCAGAGTATATTCGTTCGTATTGATATCGAACAGTCAACGAGTCATTCGGCCTGAAATCACGATAGCTTGCTGCTTTCACTACGATAACGTGTTCCAATACGGCGATGTTTTTGCGTGTCACGCAGTGAATATTTTTTGTCCGATAAGAGCTGATATTAGAATGACGAGTTTTACCCCAGAACAAACAGCCTTCATTAATCACCAATCAGGTAATGCCTTGTGTGTTGCGGGGGCGGGCACCGGTAAAACCACAACGTTAGTCGGCTTAATTGCCAATAAACTCGAGACTGTGCCTGCCAACGAAATGTTGGTGATGATGTTCAACCGTGACATTCGAATCGATTTCCAAGCCAAGTTGCAGGCGAAAGGGATTAACAGTGCAGTTCCCGTTCATACCTTTCACAGTTTTTGTATGCAATTGCTTAAGCAAACAGGCTATTTGAATGAAACCGGGTTTCAGCTCAGTTTTAATGAAGGTGACCGCGACAAAACCATCGCTAAATCGATCTTACGTACTGTAGCGGCGGGTGAAAAAAGTTATCAACGTCAGCAGTTGATTAAAGACCCTAAAACCATTGAGCTTTTAATGAGTTTTATTGGTTTGGTTAAAGCCTACATGTTACCGCCTAAAGAAGTGTTCGAGATGTCGGACATTAACCGCGAATACCTGTTTATTATTGATGCATATTGGCAGTTTGAAACCATACGAAAAGAGCAGAAATTGTTGTTCTTTGATGATTGGTTGGTTGAATCTGTACATGTGTTGAAAACGAATACCAATATCCGTGATCTCTATCATCAACGTTTTAAATTTATCGTGGTTGATGAGTTTCAAGATATCAACACAGCGCAATATTGGTTGTTAAAACATTTACTCGCACCGAATGCTCAGCTGGTGGCAGTAGGCGATGTGGATCAGTGTATCTACAAATGGCGTGGTAGTGCACCACAGTTTATGCTCAATTTCGATGAAGATTTTGCGCCTGCGACAACCTACACTTTATCGCGTACTTTCCGTTTTGGTCACAGTTTAGCGCTGTCTGCTAGCCATTTGATTTCAAATAATAAACAACGCTTCCATGATTTCTTAACGGTATCTCACGATAATGTCGACGATACCTTGGTGGAAGTGATTGGCAGCGAGCGCCAAGTGGGCGAGATCGTACAGTCAATTCAGCAGTATTTAGCGCAAGGCGGAAAACCTTCTGAAGTGGCGATTTTAGTGCGTCGCTGGTCACAAACCTTATTGTTTGAATTGGCTTTTTTGACCAAGCAAATTCCTTATCAAATGCCCGTGCCTTCGGTGTTAGCTCATAGCCGAGAGGTCAAACTGTTGCTAGACGTTATGAGCTTGGCAACGGGGCGCTTCAATGAAAACGAACCTCATTTTCGTGCGACATCATTGTTTAATTTACTGTGTTTTCCACATTGCTATGTGCCTAATGCGCAGTTACGACCTATTTGTGATGAATTGGCAAACATGCCTGCGACGCAATGGGAATTACACGCTAAGAAGTTGGAAAGATCGAAAGGTGACGGCAAGTTAGATACGCTTATTGAGCGTGTGAACTTGTTGGCTCGATTACAACAAAAAGGCAGCGTAAAAGCGGTTGCGGTATATCGTCAGTATCGTAATGAAAGCCAACTAGATACGTGGATCTGGAAAACAGAATCGACCGCATCAGAAATTGAAGAAGCCATTGAACGCTTAGACAGTATTGAAACCGTTTTAGATTCAATGGATCAAGATTGTGGTAAAGCACTGCAATACTTCGAGTATTACTCACAGAAGTCAGCGTCAAACTCCCGCGGTAATTCGTATCAAAATCTAAGTTCAAATCCAAGTTCAAGTCAGCAACAACAACAACAGCAACAAGGTGTAATCGGTGGGGGAGAAGAAGCTGTACAACCAGTTCAGCTCACCACAATTTTCCGTGCTAAAGGCTGCGAGTATAACCATGTATATCTACCGTATTGGGATAAAGATGCTTTCCCGTATGTGAATCGCTCGTCGGCAGGTATTTCAGCGGATACTGAAGAAGAACGCCGTTTAGCTTATGTCGGTATAACGCGGGCTAAAGAGCAGGCTAAAATTTACTATACCGTTGAACCTGTTAAAAAAGGCACATACGTAAGGCCAGATAAAAATGCCAGCCAATTCGTGTTAGAAGCGAATATGAAAGTGGCGCAAGCTTTGGGCCCTATGTTGTATGAGGCACAACCGATCCCCTATCATAAATCGCCGATCGCACAGGGTTACTGTAAACATTTGGGCCGTTTAGATGATATGGCAGAAGCACCGCCAGAGCCTGTAATAACCGCTCCTTCAGTCAAGGAAGGGTACAGTTATAAATGGGCAATAGAGCAGCCTATTCCACCTAATGGCGAAAAACTTATTCGCTCAATGGTTAAAACGAAAACCATTAAATACCTTGAAACCGAACTGGCTCGTGTTTTACGCGATTTGAAATCGGCGATCAAGAATGAAGATGATGCCAAGCAAAAGGTGTTGGTGAATCGTTTGATCGTTATCGCACGTGCTAAAGGTCGACGTTACTGAGTGTGAATGGTTCTGTTTGTGAGTAGGAATAAAGTGTCATGAATATTCAACATTTAAAAGCGTTTGTACTTGCTCACCAGTTGGGCTCTATTTCAGCGGCTGCCCGCACTATGGGCAAGCGCCAGTCGCAGGTTAGCCAGTGGATTTCAGATCTAGAGATCGACTTTGGGGTTACTTTACTCGAGCGAACAGGCAACAGTATTCGCCTAAGTGCAGCGGGGGAAGAGCTGCTACCAATGATGGTGCATACCGTGAGCCAAGCAGACAAGCTAACAGCATGTGCATCAGCGTTATCCCTTGAAGAACCTACCTTGTTACGGATTGGTATTGATAATTATATTCCCCAATCGTGTGTGCAAGCGGTGTGGGTGAAGGCGTTGCAGCAACTGAATGTTAATCTTGAAGTGTCGACCAATAGCCGTAAAGCGTTATTGGTGGGGCTAGATGATGGCTCGCTAGACATTAGCTTACTCACTGAACATACCACATTGCATTATAGTGATTTTGATTATTGCCGATTGGGCAGTTACCGAGATGTGCTAGTGGCAGGGATATCGCACCCGTTAGCGTCTGAATCTGTAGTAACAGCCGATCATTTGTCAGCTTATCGGGAGCTGATCTGGACTCGTGAAGCAATGACTGATGATGAAGAAGTGGGTTATAGCCCAACGTATGCCACCTTTACCGAGTTGGCTTCTTTAGTGGCGGTACTTCAAAACGGTGTGGGTTATGCAATGTTGCCGTATGATCAGATCGGCCCATATCTAGTGGCTAATCAGGCAGATCAACGCTTACAAGTATTATCGACCGATTTTGAACAAGCAGCGATGAGCCGTCGTGTTGAAGTAGTATGGCAACACGGATTGTCACAAACTGAGCAAGGCAAGTTACTATTATCATTGATAAAAACAGAACATGCCTTGCTTGTCGAGTAATAAGCTATTTGTTAGTCTTGATTGCGTTACTCTTGATTATGTTACTCGTCATCACTATCGAACACGACTTCACCTTGTAGCATAGTGAGCATAACAAAAGCATTCGGAATATTTTTAGGTTTCATGGTGCGAATGTCCTTATCTAGTATTACAAAGTCTGCTGATTTTCCGCCTTCAATACTGCCTGTAATATCGTCTAAACCTAAACTGACTGCTGCATTGATGGTGTAAGCATCGATGGCTGTCTTAATATCAGGTAAGCCAGTTCTCCCCATTAAGAGGCTATTACTGATGCCCACTAATGGGTTGATATCGTGCACGTTCCAATCGCTGCTTAGACTGACATTCGCGCCTGTTTGGTATAAACGGTTCACTTGCATCATGTTGTTTGCACGCTTCTCGCCAATAAAAGGAATAGCCCATTCATGGTCATGTTCCACGATGTAATCGGAACCTACCTGAAAATCAGCCGTCACGTTAAGGGCTTTAAAACGCGGTAAGTCAGCATCTTGCACCATCTCGACATGGGTCAGCGTATAATCACGGTCAGAATGCGTTTGTCTGACAGACTCAATGGCATTCAGGGATTCATTAATTGCACCGTCTCCGATGGCATGAATATGCGCCCCGTAACCAATTTTATCGAGTGCTTTTAACCAATATTTCATTGCAGTTGGGGCAATGTAGTTAATGCCGTATGGTTCATCTTCGATGTAGGTAGACAGATACGGTGCCAGTGTTTTAGCTGTGCCGTTGATCAAGATACCATCGCTATACATTTTGACCTGATCGACGATCAAGCGTGATTCAGGATCCCGAGATTGAATACGTTGCAAATAGGGAAGTTGGGCTTCCATGCTATCTGATGGGTAAATCCACGGACGTAACGATACACGTGCGGTTAATGCATCATCTTTCTCTGCCGCTTTCCATACGTCATACCAGCCGCGCTTCCAATACAAGCGTCCGTCACCAATGGTAGTGATACCGTGTACAGCGGCTTCTTCTAATCCGTTCATTAACCCGTCGTAACTTTGGTTAAATTTATCAGCTAAACTGTTCCATGCCATCTCCATCACGACGTCACCCGCATTATCAAACAAAATACCATTCAGTTCGCCCGTTTCATGGTCGGTGAGTATCTTGCCACCTTGCGGTTCTGGGCTGTCTTTCGTGATGCCTGCCAGTTTTAAAGCCTGGGAGTTCACCCACATGGAGTGCGATGTTTGTTCCATCAACACAACGGGTTGATCGGGGAAAATCTCATCCAGTACTTCAAGCGGTGTACGAGTGTTGTCATCGCTCAACGTCATCTCGAGTGAAAAGCCGTACCCCATTAGCCAATCATTTTTTGAGGACGCATTTTTTTGACTGGTTTTACGACATTGCAGTAAGTACGGGATTTGCTCTTCAAGTGATGCATCCATACTCAGTTCGCAATTACCACCTGCTTCTGATGCCGCTTCAAAAACGTGATTATGGTTATCGACGAAGCCAGGTAATACAAAAGCGCCTTCAAGATCGATTACCTCAGTGTTTGGTGAGCGGTAAGCATTGATGTCAGATTTCTTGCCCATCGCAATAATTTTTCCGTCGGCAATCGCTACGGCTTTGACGGGCTGACCAGTATAAAAAACAGCATTGGTTAGAATAGTCTCAGCAGTTTGCTGTGCTGCTATTGCTGAAGGCGCTAAGCCAGATTGTGCTGCCATTATCATAAGTCCCAAGAGAGTTGGTTTGATGCTTTTCATCGAGCATTCCTTTTTATAAGAGTGTGAGACTTAACAATTGAACGATATCCATAAACGAACGAGAACCACAAGCGAACGTAACGAATACTATAGCGTATTTCCGCTTTGGTACGTTGTCTATGCCTGTAGTTCTTAGTTGCTAAATAGGCTGTTCGATTGTTAAGAGTTAAAAGCATAACGATGTTTGTTAGATAATGAAAAATGCTCAGTATCGTGAAAGTGTGATAGTGAAATGGAGGTTAAAGAGGGGAGTTAATCGCCACAGAGATAATTGTGGCGGCTGATATTCGCTGGGAATAGTTACTTATTTCATTAAGTTTGTCGAATCTCTAGGAGGTCTAGAATATGTGAATTATTCTGCTTCGCGCTTAAGCCAATCGAGAAATAGCTCAATTTGTTTTGAGTGTTGATTTTGAAGCGTGGTTACGTAGTACCTTTGTTGGCAAGAGACTGTTTTTTCCGAAAATGGCTGAATCAATTCTCCGGACTTTATTTTCTTCTGGACTAAGCTGTGTCTGCCCATTGCAACACCTGCATTATTTATCGCGGCAATGACCGCCAAGTCGGATCTATCAAAACTTATACTTGGTATCTGTTTTATTGACTCAATGTCATATGTCTTTGCCCAAGATTCCCATTCATCTAGGTTAGACTCGTAATCCCATGCTTGGTTATCATGCAGTAATGTGCATTTGTGTAAGTTTTGAACTTTACCCACCAAATCGTGCTTTTTCGCATAATTTGGAGTGCATACTGGGACAATAGTCTCTGACATTATCTCTTGATACCAAAGTTTTTTAGGTGTTTTATCATCAAAATAGATAGCAATATCGATACCGTAACCACAGAAGTTGATATTTTCGTTACCCGTCAGAATCTTAAGTTCAATAGCGGGATGTAGTTCTTTGAACTTATATATGCGAGGCACTAACCAGCACTGTGCAAAAGATGGTCGTGAATAGATAGTAAGTGTTCCCGAAACCTCGCCATTTCGTACTTCAAAAATTTCTTGATTTAATGTGTTTAGGGATTGCTTTAAGGAAAGATAGATTCGCTTCCCCTCAGTGGTTAGGCTTATTTTTCTATGGGAACGTTTAAATAACTGAATCCCAAGCTCATCTTCTAATCCATTTATTCGATGTGATATCGCGCTGGGTGTCATAGAGAGTTCTTCTGCAGCTAAAGAAAAAGAACTGTGTCTTGCGGCGACTTCAAATGTATGAAGTTTTGAGAGCTGAAAGCTATTTAACCGCTGACTTTTAGCCAGAATATTATCCTTGGTATACATTAAGTCGCCTTTTAAATGAGGTTTGCTTATTACATATCTCATTAACCATACTGGTTTCACATGAATAAATGTGACGCAAATAGCGAAATTATTTTGAATGTCGACTCAGATCACGCAGTTGTTTAAATTTAGCTCATGTATTGGTGATTTTTGATCGCTTGTCAGCACTTTGTATCCTTTGTCTAATACGACGAAATTAAACAATAAAAACAAGGTGTAAAATATGGAGTCGCAACTCTGGGTTATAGCAACCCTCGTATCAAGTATTGTAATGATCGTTTTTGCGATAGTTAAATTTAAGCTACACCCATTCTTAGCACTACTTTTAGCCAGCTTTTATGTTGGTACGTCGATGGGAATGGGCCCAGTCGAAATGGTTAACGCTATTGAGAATGGTATTGGCGGAACTCTAGGTTTCTTAGCTGCAATAATTGGGCTTGGTACCATTCTGGGGAAAATGATGGAGGTTTCCGGTGCAGCAGAGCGTATCGGATTAACACTTCAAAAATGTCGCTGGTTATCACCTGAAGTAATCATGGTTTTAATTGGGCTTGTTTGCGGTATTACACTTTTTGTGGAAGTGGGTGTTGTCCTTCTTATTCCTCTTGCCTTTTCTATCGCTAAAAAAAAAATACATCTTTGTTAAATTTAGCAATACCACTATGTACCGCTTTAATGGCTGTACATTGTATTGTACCTCCTCATCCGGCAGCTCTTTATGTAACAAATGCACTTGGTGCTGATATTGGTACTGTGATTTTTTATGGTCTTTTAATTGGTTTAACTGCTTCTCTTGTTGGTGGACCACTATTCTTAAAAGTAGTTGGTGCTAACTTGCCATTTAAGAAAGTACCAGAAGAATTTACTTCTCTAGAAGTAAAAAATGAAAACGAACTACCATCACTTGGAGCTACTCTATTTACTGTTCTTCTTCCTATTATTCTTATGCTGACTAAAACAGCAGCTGAACTTAATATGGAGCATGGTACTACGGTTTACTCTATTCTTGAGTTTCTTGGTAACCCTATAACTGCAATGTTTATTGCTGCATTTGTTGCTTACTACATTTTAGGTATTAAGCAAAACATGGGAATGTCTATATTACTAGAAAAAACGGAAGGTGCATTTGCATCTATTGCCAATATTCTATTAATCATCGGTGCTGGTGGTGCATTCAACGGAGTGCTTAAAGGTAGTGGTTTAGCTGATGTGTTAGCACAGATACTTTCTAATTTAGATATGCCCCCAATTCTACTGGCTTGGTTAGTCGCAATTATATTGCATGCCGCTGTAGGTTCGGCAACAGTTGCCATGATGGGAGCAACTGCAATCGTTGCACCTCTGCTTCCGTTATACCCAGATATCAGCCCTGAAATTATTACTCTTGCAATTGGCTCTGGTGCTATTGGCTGTACTATCGTTACTGACTCATTGTTTTGGTTAGTCAAACAGTACTGCGGCGCGTCAATGTCAGAAACGTTCAAATACTATACGACAGCTACTTTTATTGCTTCTTTTGTAGCTTTGGGTGGCACCTTCTTACTGTCGTACATCATCTAGGTTTAAGGAATTAAAATGAGCACATTAAATATTCAACAATTAGTTACTGATTTTCCTCTGGTTGAAAAACTAATCGCCTTAGACGATGTAAGTTGGTTTAATCCAAATATTACAACTCTGGCTGAAGGCTTGCCTTATGTAGGGCTTGATAATACAGATATAAAAGATGCAAGTGACCGACTAAAAAGATTTGCTCCTTATTTGGCAAAGGCATTTCCTGAAACAGCCAAAACAAATGGCATTATAGAATCTGATATTGTTGCTATTCCAGCCATGAAAACAGTTCTTGAACAGCAGTACCACATAGAGATTCAAGGAACCTTACTACTGAAAAAAGATAGTCATCTGCCGATTTCTGGTTCAATAAAAGCGCGTGGTGGTATCTATGAAGTGTTAACTCATGCTGAAAAATTAGCAATCCAAGCTGGTTTGCTATCTGAGTCTGATGATTACAGCAAATTGTTTACGGATGAATTTAGAGCTTTCTTTAAGCAGTTTAGTATCGCTGTAGGCTCTACCGGTAATCTAGGCATGTCTATAGGTATTATGAGTGCAAAACTTGGCTTTTCTGTATCGGTTCATATGTCGGCAGATGCCCGCCAATGGAAAAAAGACAAACTTCGATCGCATGGTGTAATTGTTGTTGAATATAAAGATGACTACGGTGTAGCGGTTGCACAGGGACGAAAAGAAGCAGAAAAAGATCCAACGTGCTTCTTTATTGATGATGAAAATTCACCAACACTTTTTCTAGGCTATTCTGTTGCTGGAGAGCGACTAAAGAGCCAGTTTGAAGCCATGAGTATTTTGGTAGATGAGCTGCATCCACTGTTTGTTTATTTGCCATGTGGCGTGGGGGGAGGGCCTGGTGGTGTGGCGTTTGGTTTGAAAATGGCATTTGGCGATAATGTTCATTGTATCTTTGCGGAACCTACCCACTCACCTTGCATGTTATTGGGTATTCATACTGGCCTGCATGATGAAATCTCAGTTCAGGATATTGGTATCGATAATATAACAGCTGCTGACGGCCTAGCTGTTGGTCGTGCTTCTGGATTTGTGGGAAGAGCAATGGAAAGATTACTTGATGGCTTTTATACCATTAGTGATGAAAGAATGTACCACCACCTCGGAGAGCTGAGTAAGTATGAAGATATTCAGCTAGAGCCTTCAGCTTTAGCCGGAATGCTTGGTCCTGTTGTAGTTTCTGACAATGAAAAATATCTTCAGCGAATCCAAATGGATGAGCAAAAACTCAAAAACGCGACCCACTTAGTTTGGGCTACGGGTGGTGGTATGGTTCCAAGTGAAGAGATGGCATCGTACCTCGCTAAGTCTGGAATTTAATTTTTATTTAAGGCATAGCCTAGGCTATGCCTTATTTGATTATTTACTTATCCAGAATGGTATAGCAGCCAGTTTTCTAGATAACAGTTTTGTTCTATGTCGGCTGCCTTTTTTTCGCCACTTTTCATCCATAATTAATCACTTTTATTGCCTATTATCGCCATGCTTGTTTGCTTTAATGCCCTTATTAGCAAGAAACAATTCCTTGTGATTAATGGGTGAAGCGAAGGCGATATCATGGTCTGTATTAATATAAAAACGTGGGTGGTTGCCGCTTATTGGTGTGCATTAAGAGATCGGTCTAGGCTATTAAAAAAAGGGGGGCTTAAAAAAAGATTGCCCAAACAAGGATTGTCTAAATTAGCGATGGGTGCGCTAACAGGCATACTGGCACTGTGTTCATTGGCTGTGCAAGCGGACGATTTAGGCTTGGTATATCGTGATGAATATGGCACACAAACCGCGCCACTATTGTCGACCGATGTGACAATGACGGTGAATGGCTTGGTCAATCGGGTCACAGTACGTCAGACATTCAAGAATACGAGCACAGATTGGATTCATGGTCGCTACATATTTCCGTTACCTGATAAAGCGGCTGTCGACCATTTGCGTTTGTGGATTGGTGAACGTTTTATCGAGGGGGATATTCAGCCGAAAGCTATTGCGAAAAAACAATATGAAGCGGCGCAACAGGCAGGCGTGAAAGCCAGCTTAGTTGAACAACATCGACCAAATATTTTTTCTACTCAGGTAGCCAATATTGCGCCTGTTGAATCTGTTACAGTAGAAATTGAATACCAAGAAACCGTGTTGTACCGCGATGGCGAATTCAGCCTGCGTTTCCCCACAGTGGTTGCACCCCGTTATATTCCCGTTGTGCCATTAAATAAAGTGCCCGATGTGAACGCAATTACTCCTTTTCTACGTGATTCACAAGATGATCCAACATTACCTTTTTCACTCAATATTGATCTGAATGCTGGGTTACCCATTGAAGTCATTAATACGCCATCTCATGCTTTTACTCAGCAGAAATTAACGGAAGATCATTACATATTGTCATTGGCGAAACCTGATATTGCCGATCGTGATGTGGTGCTTTCTTGGCAACCGCAAGCAAGCGATTTACCTTCTACGGCCTTATTTACTCAACACGTTGAAGGGCAAGGTTATGGGTTGCTATTGACTATGCCACCACAAGTCAGCCATCAAGCTAATAGTACGGCGAGCAGTGCTTTGTTCCATCAGTCTGTCACCTTTGTGCTTGATATTTCAGGTTCGATGTACGGCGAATCTATCGAGCAAGCGAAACAAGCATTGAAGTACGGTTTGCAGCAACTACAGCCTGAAGATTCATTTAATATCGTAACGTTTAATCATGAAGCCATGCTCTATTCTGAGCAATTACTGCCAGTTACAGCGCCAACAATCGCTCGCGCATTACGTTTTGTTGATGGGTTAGATGCAGATGGTGGCACAGAAATGGCTGCTGCGTTAAAGGCTGCGTTTTCAATCAAAACAGATGATCAACCGAACAGCACACGTCGGCTTGATCAAATTGTGTTTATTACCGATGGTAGCGTTGGTAACGAAACCGCATTGTTTGATTTGATAGAACAACAATTGGTTGATCGTCGTTTATTTACCGTCGGTATTGGCTCTGCACCCAATAGTTATTTTATGACCCGTGCCGCAATGAAAGGCAAAGGTACGTATACCTACATTGGTGATGTGAAAGAGGTTGATACCAAAATGCGGTTACTGTTTTCTAAAATCAGCCAACCCGTAATGCGTGATATTAAACTGACATGGTCTGATGGTAGATCTGTTGATTATTGGCCAAATCCTGTGCCGGACTTATACCAACAAGAACCTCTACAAGTATCGTTTAAGATCCCTGAAAATGCCGCTAATTTGGTCATTACAGGTCAACAAGTTGATCATGAATGGCGTAACGAAGTAGATATATATCAAGGTTTGGCGATAGACGAAAAACAACCACAACCGCCTATTGGGTTAGACATTATATGGGCGCGTAATCAAATTAGCAGCATACAAATGAACCCTGAAATATCTATGGAAGAGAAGAAAAAGCACATCGAGCGATTAGGAATGAAGCAGCACATTGTAACGCGGTATACCAGTTTGATTGCCGTAGATAAAACCCCAGCCCGTGCAGAAGGTGAAGTGGTTAATGATGCAAACGTGAAACCACATCTACCAAAAGGGTGGAAGTCGAAACAGGCGTCTTTACAAGCAGCACCGTACCAGTTGGCTCAAACGGGTACTAACAGCGAAATCATGATTTTTGTCGGCGCATTATTGTCACTGTTTGCTTTATTAATAGGGTGTACCTCTAAGAATCGCATCACGATGTGCCGTACGAAATCGTAGTGCAAAACGTAAAGGGTAAAACGATGTTAATGCTTTCTAATGTTCGCACAGCTTTGATGGTTGTTGTATTGAGTGTTGGCTTGTTAATGATTGGGCGAGGGGGCTATATCCAAGCGAAGGCGTGGCTCGCACAAGTGTTAATTACTCAGGCTTGGCAACAACAAACAGCAACAGGTATTCCAACTAAACCATGGCCGTGGGCAGATACTTCACCCATAGCACAAATAGTTTTGCCTAACGGTGAGCAACAGACAGTACTGGCGGGTGTTAGTGGGCGTAACTTGGCGTTCGGGCCGACCTTACAGTTATTTACGGCAAAGCCTGATGAGCAAGGCAATATCGTGATTTACGGCCATAACGATACGCATTTTAAGTCGCTAGAAATAGCTGAAATAGGCGATGGCATTGAAGTACAAGATGAGCATGGAAAGACAGTACGTTACGCCGTCACAAGCTTGCAGGTAGTGAATCAACAAGATACAAAGGTAGCCGCACAAACGCCGTGGTCGCAGTTAACCTTAATAACGTGTTATCCCTTTACTACTGTTAGCGTAAATGGCCCTTTGCGATGGGTGGTGACCGCCATACCGGCATAAAGACTAACAATCGACTTACTTGGTCTTTGACACTTTAAATTTACTCATAATTCCATTATTATCGAAATATAATAAGTAAGCATCGTAAATTGAGGAAACTGCAGCCAATTCGGTGCCATTCGCCCCAATCTCGGGCAAACCAAGCTCAAGAGAAAATTGTGTAATTATGAATATTCTTTGGAAATTAAAGGGCTACCTTAAAATGTTTGGCCGACACTACCTGATTGCCTTTGCGGCATTGCAGGTGGTTGCGTTGGTCAATTTGATCCCTTCATGGTTGATTGGTCGGATTGTCGACGGTATTAGCACGGACACATTAGACACTCAAACGATGATTATTCACGTCGTTGGAATTATAGTCTCGGGCGCGGCAATGTACGGTTTGCGTTTTGTATGGCAAAGCAAACTATATGGTGCTTCTATTGCGATAACGCGTGTGATTCGAAGTGAGTTGTTTCAAAAGTTCTCTCAATTGTCACCTGCATTCTATGCTCGCAGAAGTACAGGGGATCTGATGGCACATGCGACCAATGACCTTAATGCGGTGGAAGAAACCATGGGAATGGGGGTCATGACATTGGTGGACTCTTTGATCGCAGGTATTACGGTCATTTTGGGAATGATCTTTGTTGTTAGTGGTGAACTTACCGCTGTCGCACTGCTTCCCTTCCCATTATTAGTACTCATTACTCGCCGCTATGGTGTCAAGCTACATAAGGCGTTCGGTAAGGCGCAATCTGCGTTTTCTGATCTAACCGAAGAGACTCGTGAAACGGTATCGGGTATTCGTGCGGTTCGCTCACACGGTATTTCTGAACGTCAAGAACAGCGCTTTGGAAAAACCTTAGATGAAACGGTAGATGCAAACCTTTTAGTTGCAAAAGTGGATGCGGCATTTGGTCCCACTATTCAATTAGTCTATGGGCTGTCGTTCGTCATTTCACTGGGCTACGGAGCATGGTTAATTGAGCAAGGCAGCATAACTGTGGGGTTGTTCACTTCCTTTACACTTTACCTTGGGCAGCTACTTGGGCCATTTATGCAGTTTGGTTGGCAGTTCAATGTATTTCAACGAGGTAAGACGTCATGGCGTCGTCTGGAGCAGTTATTTGCTGAAAATATTGAAGTCGTAGAAGGTGACAAAAAACTGCCAAAAGATGCGGATGCAAGTATGTCTTTTGATATCAAATCATTCACTTATCAAAAAGCGAATCGTAAAGCGCTCGATAAGGTGAAATTTGATTTGCCATCGGGCGGGTTGGTCGGCATTACTGGGCCAACGGGCAGCGGTAAAAGTACGCTATTGCACTTGGCACTGCGCCAATTTCAACTTGAGAAGCCGTCGAGTATTCACATTTCAGGTATGCCAAGCGACAGCCTAACGTTTGGTTCCTTACGCAGTAAGCTGGCTTGGGTTCCTCAAAAGCCGCACTTGTTTTCAGGCACTATCGCAGAGAATATCGCGTTGGCGAAACCTGATGCGTCGCAAGCAGAAATCGATCATGTGGCTGAAATGGCAGGTATTCGAGCAGAAATTGAAGCGATGCCTGAAGGCTTTGATACTTCACTTAGAGAGGGCGGTACGAATCTATCGGGTGGTCAAAAACAGCGTTTGACTCTTGCTAGAGCTCTATTGTCGGGTGCTGATATCCTTTTGTTGGATGATCCATTTAGTGCGTTAGATATGAAGACTGAAGTGCAAGTTCGTCAAAACCTAAAGGCGCATTATTCCCATAAAACCATGTTGCTAGTGACACAGCGTCTAACCAATCTTATCGAAGCTGATCATATCTTAGTATTGAATGATGGGCAGGTAGAAGAGCGTGGTTCTCACCATGAGTTGGTGGCGAATAAAGGCTGGTATTCAATGGTTTATCAACGTCAAAGCCAATTGGGGCAGTCCATAAGTGGCGATGCTGCTATTCAAGGTACTGGCATTGAGGGAAAAGACGATGAGTAAGCGTCAAATGAAAGGTAATGCGCTTTATCGCCGTTTATTGACCTTCTCATTGCCGCACAAAGCGCGGTTTGGCTTTGCCTTTTTGATGTTGGCGCTTGCGGTCAGTGCCGAGATGGCGATTCCATGGTTGGCTAAAATTGTGTTGGATGAGGTCATTGTGCCTCAGCAATTTGAATGGCAACAACTTATCACATTGATCGGGCTTATGATGCTGTTCTATGTGTTTGCCGCGGTGTTTGGGTATTTACAAGCGGTCACCTTTAAACACAGTGCATTGCTGGTGGTTAAAGACTTACGTGAACAACTATTCCGCCATGTATTGAACTTTCCTATCGCGACGTTCGATAAATTATCAACGGGTAAACTGGTCTCTTACATTACCAACGATACTGAATCGCTACGTAATATGTACGTGTCGACGATTCCAACCGTGATTCAAGGTGCATTGCGCATCACGGCTATTTTCATCGCAATTGCATTACTAGATTGGCGTTTGATGTTGCTCAGTTTGGTGCTGATTCCTATTTTGTTGATGACGATGCATTTGTATCGCAAGATTTCAATGTCAGTGTTTGATGGTATTCGAGTTCAAGTTAGCAACATTAACGGGCAAATAAACGAATCGTTGCAAGGTATGGCGTTGATTCAAGCGTTTCGTCAAGAAAAGGCGTTCCAAACTAAGTTTGAGAAAGATAACCAAAGCTGGTTTAACTTCCGTGCTAAGTCAGTCGCAATTGATAGCTTGATGTTGTTACCACTGACGCGCTTGATTTCGACGTTAACAGCAGCAGGCATCGTAGCGTGGTTTGCAGGAGCATCGATGTCGACCGTTGTTGAGATTGGTACTTTATATGCGTTTTTGAATTACATTGAGCGCTTCTTTGACCCGTTCCGACAGTTATCGATGGAACTGCACAAGTTGCAGGTTGCAACCGTGTCTTCGAAACGTATTTTTGAGCTGCTAGACGATGATTCTGAAATTCATAATCAATCGATGCCGGAAGTGAAGATAAATGATAGCAACGATATTGAGTTTCGTAATGTAACCATGGGATACGAAGTCGATAAGCCAGTACTCAAAGATGTCAGCTTTACGGCAAAAGGTGGCGAGTTTACTGCGATTGTTGGGCATACCGGAAGCGGGAAAAGTTCGGTGATCAATCTGTTGATGCGTTTTTATCAACAGCAGCAAGGCGCCATCCTTATTGGCGGACAACCGCTTAATAAATTGCCTGAATCACAACTGCGCAAGCTGTTTGGCTTGGTATCACAAGACCCAACCATCTTTAGCGGTTCAATCGTTGATAATATTGATTTATCTCATGATGTTAGTCATGGCTATACGAGTGATGACAGTACGCTTAATGACAATGACAATAGCAGTAAAGCACTAAAAGCTAGCCGTGATAAAGCGATACAAGCAGCCGAAATGGTGAAAGCGGATCGCTTCATTCATCGTTTACCTGACGGTTTTGATCATCAACCAAGCAATGGCGGCGCTACGCTTTCTGTAGGTGAAAGACAGTTATTGGCATTAGCTCGTGCGATTTCTCACGATCCGAAAATATTCCTGCTTGATGAAGCGACGGCGAATATCGACAGTGAATCGGAAGAAACGGTAAAGCAGGCTCTTGAGAATATCCAAGACGGCAGAACTGTTATCACCGTTGCGCACCGTTTATCGACGATTCAAAACGCCGATCAAATTTTGGTGATGAACAGCGGAAAGGTGGTACAGAGTGGTACACACCAGGCGCTAATCGAACAAGATGGCGATTACCGAAATTTATACCTTGCACAGAAAGCGCAAGAAGAAAACGAACATCAAAACAGCACGCTAGGCTTAACGGCTGCGAGCGCGGCATAAGTGATAAAATAGAAAGAGTCATTACATTATGAATAACGAAAATAAGCAATTTATGCCTCAAGAAGTCATTAACTCTCTTCTAGAGTGGGAAATTATGCACGGCGTCGCGTTCCGTCAGGCCGATAATACGGCAAGGCACGTACCATTCAGTATCGCACCGATGACGATGGAACGCTCTGTGTACCAACACCTGCTTTCTGTTACACCATTGATTGCGAAGTTGGTGAGCAACGTGTCAGAAGATCATGATTTCTTGCAAGAGTCGCTTAGTGCCATGGCAAAGGCTGACCCGTTTTTTGGTCGTTTGATGGAGCTACATCAGCAGGCACACGGTGATGCAACTAAGCGTCAGCAAGCTGCTCGCCAGCCACTACTTTTGATGCGTACCGATTTTATGGATGATCGCCAGCATGGGGCAAAAGTGATCGAATTCAATGGTATTGCTGCGGGTATGGGGCCATTTGGTCAGCGCGCTACAGAGCTGCATTGCTTTGTGCAAGACCAATGGAACGATGTCTACCGTAATTGGTTAGAAGACGATACGGCAATGCCAGCAGACAATCAGGGCATGGAACAACTCGCTATAGGTATTGCAGCCTCAGCAAGAAAGATAAAGGCGCACTTTGCTGAACTGGGTGATAGTGCGAACGAACAAAAGCCGACTTTCCTGATGATTGTGCAGAAAGATGAAGACAACGTTTACGATCAGCACCTATTGGAAGTTGCATTGCAAAAGATTGGGGTTCGCACAGTAAGACGCACCTTTGAGCAATTGAGCACTCAGCTCTCTAGTGGTGAAAATCAGCGCCTAATTCTTGAAAATGTTGGCGCAATTGACACGGTTTACTTACGTGCGGGCTATCAATATTCAGACTACTGGGCACCAGAGTTGAATGAAGATATTTGCTGTCACACATTAAGCCAAACGCGTCTTTTTATTGAAATGCATTACGTGGCAATGAACGCGACCATCAGCCAGCAGCTTGCAACGAGTAAATCAATGCAGATGCTATTGACCATGATGCCTGCACACGAGTATGCCCGTTGGGGGTTAACCCTAGAAGAAGCTAGACTAGTCAAGAGTGTCTTGGCGGATATGAAGCCCATTTCGAAGGAGGCAATCGAATGGTTTAATACCTCTGCCGATAAGCAAGAGTGGGTACTCAAGAACCAAGGCGAAGGTGGTGGTCACTGTGTGTTTGGAGATCAGATCAGTGAGACATTAGCCAAATTGAAGCCAGAAGAGTATGACGCATGGGCATTGATGCAGCGTTTGTATCCGCATGAACGAGATACGCCAACCATTGCGGTTCGTGATGGAAAACAGGCGTTGGTGAATGATCTTGTGAGCGAAATCGGCTTGTTTACCGCCCATTATCAAGGTGAGCCTGTAACTGAGCTAGACGGCTATGCTGGTTACTTAATCCGCAGTAAACCTGCCAGTGAAAATGAAGGCGGCATTCATAGCGGTCAAGGGATCTTAGATTCTCTAGTACTTATTAATGCGTGATTGTTTATGAGGCTATTGTCCGAACCCTGATGGTCTTAATAGCATGAAAATCTAAATGCTATTAAGGCTCAGAGTCAGCGAGATCTATGCTGACTCGCCTTTGCCCCATTCCAATTCAGAGCGCTTGCTCATTCATATCGTGTTAACAGTGAATTGGGTTAGATTTGGTAATGTTGGTGATGTATGCCAAATCACTCCAATCTGAGATTTGACTGTCGCTCTTATCAGCTGGTTATTCCCCGTAGCGCACAAAATCGTCTCCTTGAAATGAGCTTACGGGGATGAATAGTCATTCGCTATGATATAAGCCATCAATGATGGGCTTGAGATCGTTTTACCTCAACCCATTGAACGAACTAAATGCTGAAAGCCATTTTCCACTAAACTAGCTTCCATGATTGAAATGACTTGTCGGCTGGTCTCGGTACGTATGACATCAGATTGATATTTCTCATTAAGAATTAGTGAAGAAATATGCTCAATCTCGTATTCAAATCCCCCACCTCTCACTGATGTGGTAATTTGCTGCTTCTTACCCTGATATAAAATGTCGATGGTTTTTGGATTCCACCACTTTTCATGGATAGTTATTTCAAGTTCAGGGCCTTTAATTATGGCTTCACGCTTTAGGTTACGGGTGATAGAGGCGCAAATTTTGCCTTTGATCTCTCCATCAAAAATAAACTTAACATTTTCGTCCACTTCAGACTCAGCGTTGTCTTTGCTATGTTTCACAGAGGGTTTTAATACTGAGGTTTTCGTGAGTTGACATAAATCGGCGTACAACCATAAAGCATACACGCCAACATCTAAAGTTGCTCCACCACATAAATCAGGGTTGAATATTTGCTGATTCGTATCGAATTCATGCCAGTTGCCAAAGGCAGCCTCAATTGAGTCGATTTTCACATGGTTATCTTGAATAAACTGTCGCAATGCTTGATAAGCTGGAAAGACTACTGACTTCATTGCCTCGACTAAAAGTAACCCCTTCTCTTCAGCGAGCGAGGACATTTCATCCCAGTCTTCTATGTTGGTAAAAGCAGGCTTTTCAACCAAGACGTGTTTACCGTGTGTTAAAAACAGTTCAACCATGCTTTTATGAAAAGGATGAATTGTAGCGATGTAGACAACATCAACATTTGGATCTTCTGCTAGTGCGTGATATGAACCATAACTTCGTTGACAGTGGTATTCATTGGAAAACATATCGGCTCGCTGCTGGTCTCTTGCTGCGACAGCATATAGCTCTCCATTATCAACATGCTGCGTAAGATCTTTCACAAAACGATGGGCGATTTTACCTAACCCTGCAATACCCCAATGAACTTTCTTATCAGTCATATGAATACTTAATAAATTTAAATACTAAAAGTCGGATACTATCGACTGGTAACGCAAAGAGTCAAGTGCGTGACAGTCGTGAGATATTTAAACGCTCTGAAAGAAAGTGGATCACCACTTTTAACTAATTGATTGAATATTGAACGATGGCTCAGGTCAGGGCGTGAAGCGAGCCTTATCGTGTTGGTACAAAACGGAGAATATCCCAGTTTGCAATACTATTCCTTATCCATCACGATCGATTTAGAGTACAAGATCTAACATGTTTATGTCCATATTTGAGATAGGGCAGCAGTAATGACAGCTGTGATCACCAAGCGATTCTGTCGTATCTTAATTACCAAGCGATTTTGTCATTGCACTAACTACCGAGGGAATTTGACGGGACTAAATTAGCTTACCTTTTAAAGTAATTAATTGAGCTTTAGAAGGTGCTAAGGATGTTCTATATGGATTCTA
>Ga0316197_10000799_pt1 | contig 22126 bp, 10 predicted proteins | sample OudBiesiAoxic_MG_FD_204939 | JGI IMG/M metagenome (GOLD analysis project Ga0316197, IMG submission 204939) | Coastal sediment microbial communities from Oude Bieten Haven, Netherlands - site A oxic | ecosystem: Environmental > Aquatic > Marine > Coastal > Sediment | place: Netherlands... | reverse complement strand
CCGAGGCGATCTCGCCGTGGATTTGGCTGACGCCGTTGCGGAACCGTGAGCCGTGTATGGCCAGTGTGGTAGTGCAGAATCCGGCGCTGTCACGCGGGTTGCTGCCGAGTGCCAGAAAGCGGTCCTCCGCGATACCCAGTTGCTGGATGAAGTCACTGAAATAGTGACGCATGACATCCTGTTGAAAGACGTCATGCCCCGCCGCGACCGGCGTGTGTGTGGTAAAGGCGGTGCCGGCGGCGACCAGTTCCATGGCGCTGTCGAATGCCATGCCGTCACTGATGTGCTCGCGGCAGCGCTCCAGTATCAGGAAGGCGGCATGGCCCTCGTTGATATGCCACACCGTGGGTTGCAGTCGCAACGCGCGCAGTGCCCGTACCCCGCCGATACCGAGAATAATCTCCTGCTGGATGCGCATTTCATTGTCGCCGCCATAGAGCTGCGCGGTCAGCTGACGATCGTCCGGTTTATTGCTGTCGACATCGCTGTCCAGCAGGTAGAGACGGATATGGCCGACATTCACCTGCCAGACCTTGAGATCAATCTGCCGCCCCGGCAGCTCGACCTGTACCATGATGGTGTTGCCATCTGCGTCCAGTGCAGGCATCACCGGCATGTCGGATGATTGGCTGCGCAGGCGCTCGGCAATCTGCACACCGTGACAGTCGATTCGCTGTTTGAAATAACCCTCGTGGTAGAGAATGCCGACGCCCACGAACGGTACCCAGAGATTGCTCATGGCCTTGCAGTAGTCGGCCGCCAGTATGCCAAGCCCGCCGGCGTAGATAGGCATACTTTCATGGAAACCGTACTCGGCGGAGAAATAGGCAACCAGGTCCGTGTCACGGTCCAGGTATTCGTCGATATCGGTGGTCGGTTTCTGCTCCAGATAGGTGTCATAGTTCGATAGCACCTGGCGGTATTCGGACAGCAGGATCGGATCACTGGCGGCTGCATCGATCTTGTGCTGACGCAATCGCCGCAGGAATACCCTGGGGTTGTGCGAGCAGGCATTCCAGCAGTCCCCGTCAAGATGCCGGAACAGCCCCCTGACGGTATTATTCCAGCTGTAGTACAGATCATTCGCCAGTTCCGGAAGACGCGCGAACTGCGCGGGCAGCACCGGCTGGATTTCAATGCTGAAATGCGTTCCTGTGTCCTGCTGCTTGAACGGGGGGATGTCGCTCATGGGTGTACTCCGCTGCTGTTTGTCTGTCGCCACCGCTTGTGGTTCGATGCGGGCTGCTGCTCTCTGACAGGCAGTCCCGCTTGCTTGTGCCGGTAATCCAGCACGGTGCGCCGGGTTGTTTTTACCCGGGGTTGCCGGGAATATGCTATATTTTTCACATAATTCATATAATGTATGAGATGGCTATCTGTCCACGGGGGCACAGAGCATGCTGGAGCCGCAAATGAACCAAAATTCGGTACAGACGTCCTTGCTGTCGCTGGACGATGCCAGGGACAGCCTGCAGTGCCTGATAATCATGTACGGTGAAACGCATATCGATACGCTTGCCCAGCTGCTGAATCTGACTGCTTACGCAGAAAGCAGGTATTCGCATCTCAGTATCCGGCGCCAGCGCTGACAAGCACTTCAAGCCGGGCGTTGCTCAAGCTGCTGCTGTCGCAGCCCGGCAGCGCCAGTGAACCAGAGCGAGCGCTGTAATCCAGGTAGAACACCCTCACGTTTCCGGATCGCCTGTCGTGCCGCGCGCGGCTTGAATCGACACGGGCAGCATGTACAGGGTAACTCTTCCCCACATGAGCCGTCCCGGGATAAGAACATATATTCGCCCTGCATTTGTAGTCATATTTTCTATTCAGCTGACCCTGTAACAGGATTGTAAAGAATCTCTATGCGGGATGTTGTTGCTGCGGCACGCCGTGCTGTTTATGATGCCCGCATCGAGTCACGGTCAGGGAGTGCTGGCGTTCGCACCGGGTGACCAGCCCCGCGCTCCAGGATACATGCGCGCCCCTGTCAACGATGACAGGAACAACTTTTCGGGCTGCTGCCGGCGACATTGCAGTGTTACCCGTTTTCAGGAGACTCACTCGACATGAAGCACGACCTGACGCGTCCACCGGACCTGTTGCACGAAACCCACATGGGCCCGATGCGGGTGCAGCGTCCCGACTATGTGTCGCTGCTGCCCCCCTGCAATTCCGCTTGCCCGGCCGGCGAGAATATTCAGGCCTGGCTCGCACTGGTGATTGAAAAACGCTACAAGGCCGCCTGGCAGACACTGATCAAGGAAAATCCCCTGCCGGCGGTACATGGCCGCGTTTGCTACCACCCCTGTGAATCCGGCTGTAACCGCAGCCAGCTCGACAGCCCGGTGAGCATCCATGCCGTGGAACGCTTCCTTGGCGACCGCGCCATCAGGAAGGGCTGGCAGGTCGAATGGGAGGCAGTGCCGGATGGCAAGCGGGTGCTGATCATCGGCGCCGGGCCCAGCGGCCTGTCGGCGGCCTACCATCTGACGCGTCTCGGCCACAGCGTGGAGATTCACGAGGCCGGGCCAACGGCCGGCGGCATGATGCATTTCGGCATCCCCGCCTATCGCATGCCTCGCGATATACTCGATGCGGAGATCAGGCGCATCGAGGAGATGGGCGTCAAGATCGTTCTCAACCACAAGGTCGAGGACCTGCTGGCGGAACGGGACGCGGGAAATTTCGATGCCGTGTTCGTCGCCATCGGCGCCCACATCAGCAAGCACATCGAGATTCCGGCGCGCGACGCCGGCAAGATGCTGGATGCCGTGAGTTTCCTTGCCAGCGTCGAGGCCGGTGAGGCACCGCAACTCGGCCGCCGCGTCGCTGTCTACGGCGGTGGCAATACCGCCATGGACGCCGCGCGGGTTGCCAAGCGTCTCGGTGCCGATGAAGCCCTGATCATTTACCGCCGCGACCGCGAGCACATGCCCGCGCACTCCTTCGAGGCCGACGAGGCTATCGAGGAAGGTGTGAAGATCAACTGGCTGCGTACCATCAAGGAAATCGATGCCACCACCTTTACCGTCGAGGTCATGGAGGTCGGCGAGGATGGCCGCCCGCACAGTACCGGCAAGCTGGAAACGCTGCAGGCGGATTCACTGATCCTGGCACTGGGACAGAATTCGGATGCCAGTCTGCTCAATGAGATCGAGGGCATCACGTTCGAATGGGACACCGTCATTGTCGACGAGCACATGATGACCGGCCATCCCGGTATTTTCGCTGGCGGCGACATGGTGCCCTCGGAACGCACCGTCACCGTGGCCGTTGGCCATGGCAAGAAGGCGGCCCGCAACATCGATGCCTGGCTGCGCGGCGACACCTGGCAGCCGCCGGCGAAAAATCCGCTTGCCAGCTTCGACAAGCTGCATGTCTGGTATTTCACCGATGCCGAACAGCGCTCTCAGGAAAGTATCGATCTGCAGCAGCGCCAGACCGGCTTCGAGGAAGTGGTGCATGGCCTGGAGAAGGCCGACGCCGTGTTCGAGGCGCTGCGTTGCCTGTCCTGCGGCAACTGCTACGAGTGCGACGGCTGTTTCGGTGCCTGTCCGGAACGCGCCATCAACAAGCTCGGCAAGCGCAAGGGTTATGCGATCAATTTCGTCAAGTGCACCGGTTGTGGCGTTTGCTACCAGCAATGCCCCTGCCATGCCATGGACATGATCGCCGAGCCCGTCTGAAAGCGGCGCACAGATGCAGGTCCTAAAACACGCAATCGTTTTCTCCGGCCCCTGAAGCCGGTCCCTGGAGTAATGCATGGAAAACCGGCAAGTAGCCACCATCGACGGTAACGAGGCAGCGGCCTACGTCGCCTATCGCGTCAACGAGGTCTGCGCGATCTATCCCATCACACCCTCTTCCACCATGGGTGAGCTGGCCGACCAGTGGGCCAACGAGGGCAAGACCAATCTGTGGGGCGATATCCCGATTATCGCGGAGATGCAGAGCGAGGGCGGCGCTGCGGGCGCGGCGCATGGCGCCCTGCAGACCGGTGCGCTGACGACGACCTTCACGGCCTCGCAGGGCCTGATGCTGATGATACCGAACATGTACAAGATCGCCGGTGAACTCACCGCCGCGGTGTTTCACGTCGCGGCGCGTTCGCTGGCGGCCCAGGGGTTGTCTATCTTCGGTGATCACCAGGACGTGATGGCGGTGCGCAGCACCGGTTTCGCGCAACTCGCCTCCGGTTCGGTGCAGGAGGCCCACGACATGGCGCTGATTGCGCAGGCCAGCAGCCTGGAGTCACGCATACCCTTTATTCATTTCTTTGATGGCTTCCGTACCTCGCACGAGGTCAACAAGATCACCCTGCTCAGCGACGCCGAGATCCGCGCCATGATCGACGACGATCTGGTGCGCGCACACCGGCAGCGCGGTCTTGGCCCGGATGTTCCGTTCATGCGCGGTACGGCCCAGAACCCGGATGTCTATTTCCAGGCTCGCGAGACCGTCAACCCGTGGTATGCCCGCACCCCGGAGATCGTGGAAAGCAGGATGCGTGAATTCGGGGCGCTCACCGGCCGCCACTACGAGTTGTTTGAATACCATGGCGACCCCGCGGCGGAACGTGTGCTTATCCTGATGGGCTCGGGTGCCGACACGGTGCGCGAGACCGTGGACTGGCTGCTGGCGCACGATGAAGCGGTCGGTGTCATCCAGGTGCACCTGTACCGGCCGTTCTCTGCCGCCCACCTGCTGGCCGCACTGCCGGCCAGTACCCGTGCCATTGCGGTGCTCGACCGTACCAAGGAACCGGGTGCACCGGGCGAGCCGCTGTACCTGGACGTGGTGACCACGCTGACCCAGGCGGCAGCCGACGGCAGCCTGCCGATTGCGACTCTGCCGCGTATCATCGGCGGGCGTTACGGCCTGTCTTCCAAGGAATTTACACCCGCCATGGTAAAGGCGGTGTTCAGCGAACTCGAGCAGCCGCGTCCGAAGAACGGCTTTACCGTGGGCATCAATGATGACGTCAGCCAAACCAGCCTGGCGTATGACCCGGACTTCATGATCGAGTCCGGACGGGTAGTGCGCGCGCTGTTCTACGGCCTCGGTGCCGACGGCACCGTGGGTGCCAACAAGAACACCATCAAGATCATCGGCGAGGACCCCGCCTTTCATGCCCAGGGTTACTTCGTCTATGACTCCAAGAAATCCGGTTCGCAGACCATCTCGCACCTGCGTTTCGGTCCCGATCCGATCTGTTCCAGCTACCTGGTACAGTCGGCAAATTTCATCGGCTGTCACCAGTTCAATTTCCTGGAACGTACCAACGTGCTGGAAACGGCCGCCCCCGGCGCGATCTTCCTGCTCAACAGTCCCTATGCTGCGGACCGCGTCTGGGAGCGGCTGCCGCGCGTCATTCAGCAGACCATCATCGAGCGCAAGCTGGAGTTCCATGTCATCGATGCCTACACGGTGGCGCGCGACAGTGGCATGGGCAACCGTATCAATACCGTTATGCAGACCTGCTTCTTTGCGCTCTCGGGTGTTATGCCCAAGGAGGCTGCCATCGCCAAGATCAAGGCGGCCATCCAGAAGACCTATGGCAAGAAGGGCGAGGAAGTGGTGCGCCGCAATTTCGAGGCCGTCGATAACACCCTGGCCCAGCTGCATCAGGTTACCGTCCCGGATGAGGCCAGCAGTGACATTGACCTGCTGGCGCCCGTACCGCCGGAAGCACCGGCCTTCGTGCGCGAGGTCACTGCCATGATGATGGCCGGCAAGGGCGACCAGTTGCCGGTCAGCGCATTGCCCGTGGATGGTACCTTCCCTACCGCGACCTCCCGCTGGGAGCGGCGTGACATTTCCATGTACGTACCCGCGTGGGAGTCGGAACTCTGTATTCAGTGCGGCAATTGCAGCTTTGTCTGTCCGCACAGCGTCATTCGCACCAAGTTTTATAACAAGTCACTGCTGCAGCAGGCACCCACGGGATTTCGCCACGCGCCCATCGACGCCCGGGGTCTCCCCGAGGTGCACTACACGCTGCAGGTCTACCTGGACAACTGCACCGGCTGCGGGCTGTGCGTCGAGGTCTGCCCGGTGAAGAGCAAGGAAGACGTTGGCCGCCGTGCGATCAACATGCTGGCCAAGGCCGAGGTGCTGGAAACCGAGCGCCGCAATGTCGAGTTTTTCGAGACCCTGCCGCACGTTGAGCATGAGCGCGTGGACTTTTCCACGGTGCGCGGCGTGCAGTTCCTGCAGCCGCTGTTCGAGTTCCCGGGCTCCTGCGCGGGCTGCGGTGAAACACCCTACGTGAAGCTGCTGTCGCAGCTGTTTGGCGATCGTCTGGTGGTCGCCAATGCCACCGGTTGCTCATCCATCTACGGGGGTAATTTGCCCACGACGCCGTGGAGCCAGAACGCCGAGGGCAAGGGGCCGGCCTGGTCCAACTCACTGTTCGAGGACAACGCCGAGTTCGGACTCGGCTTCCGCCTCACGTCAGACTCGCAGCTGGCTACCGCCGAACGATTGCTGAAAGAACTGGCCCCGCAGCTGGGCGAGGGCACTGTGCAGGAAATCCTGCTGGCCCCGCAGCTCACGGAGTCCGAGATCCGTGCCCAGCGCGCGCTGGTCGCTGAACTGGAGGAAAAACTGCGTGCCATGGACTCTGAACAGGCGCGCCACCTGCTGACGGTGTCCGACCAGCTGGTGCGTCGCAGTGTCTGGCTGGTCGGTGGTGATGGCTGGGCCTACGATATCGGTTCCGCGGGTCTCGATCACGTGCTGTCCATGGGGCGTGATATCAACATCCTGGTGCTGGATACCGAGGTGTATTCCAATACCGGCGGGCAGATGTCGAAGTCCACGCCGCTGGCGGCAGTGGCGAAATTCGCCACGGGCGGCAAGCGTGTCCCCAAGAAGGACCTCGCCCTGCAGGCGATTTCCTATGGCAACGTGTATGTCGCACAGGTCGCCATGGGCGCGAACCCGCAGCAGACCCTGCGGGCATTCCGCGAGGCCGAGGCGTATCCCGGCCCTTCCCTGATACTGGCCTACAGTCACTGTATCGCGCACGGCATCAACATGCAGTATGGCCTGCAGCAGCAGCACCGTGCCGTGACCAGTGGTTACTGGCCGCTGATGCGCTACAATCCGGAGGTACGCAAGTCCGGTGAAAACCCGTTCGTGCTCGACTCACAGGGACCGCGCATCGCCTTCAAGGACTATGCCTACCAGGAATTGCGCTACAAGATGCTTACCCGCACCAATCCTGATGAGGCGGAGATCCTGATCGAGGCGGCACAGAAACAGGTCAACCAGAAGTGGCGCATCTACGAGCGCGCCGGCTACCAGGGCAAGGAACGGCGCGGCATGACCAACGTGCACCCGGATGCCGGCGACAGCAACTGAGCGCTACTGCATAACAAGAGGATAACGCCATGGATCTGCGCACCACCTACATGGGGCTGGAACTGAAAAATCCGGTCATCGCTTCCGCGTCACCCTTGTCGGAAAAACTCGACAACTTCAGGCGCATGGAGGACGCCGGCGCAGCGGCGGTGGTGATGTTTTCACTGTTCGAGGAACAGATCAAGCACGAGAACGCTGCCATCGAACACCTGATTACCGCAGGCGCAGAGAGCTCCGCCGAGTCGCTGAGTTTCTTTCCCGAGTTCGAGGATTACGAGACCGGGCCGGACGAGTACCTGAACCTGTTGCGCCGCGCCACCGAGGCGGTGGATATTCCGGTCATGGGCAGCCTCAACGGCATTACCAACGAAGGCTGGGTGGACATGGCGCGTCTGATGCAGGATGCCGGTGCCAGCGGCATCGAGCTGAACGCCTACTATATTCCCGCCAAACTCTATACGGACGGACGCGAGGTCGAGCAGCGTTACCTGGAAATACTCAAGGCCGTGAAGGCGGCCGTCTCGGTCCCGGTCGCCATGAAACTCAGCCCCTTCTTCAGCGCCACCGGCAACATGGTGCGGCAATTCGACGAGGCCGGCGCCGACGCACTGGTGCTGTTCAACCGTTTCTACCAGCCGGACATGGACCTGGATGAAATGGAAGTCGTCACTGACCTGAAACTCAGCACGCCCGACGAGATACGTCTGCCGTTGCTGTGGCTCGGGGTGTTGCACGGCCGCATCAACGCCTCGCTCGCCGCGACCACCGGCGTGCACAGCCCGGTCGAACTCATCAAGTACCTGCTGGCCGGTGCGGATGTGGTCATGACGACATCCGCTATGTTGCAGCAGGGTATTGGCTTTCTCACTACCCTGGTGGATGGCCTGCGGGACTGGATGGATGCCAGGCAATACGATTCCGTGGAGCAGATGAAAGGCGCCATGAGCCAGGTCAACTGCCTCAATCCAGGCGCCTTCGAGCGCGCCAACTACATCAAGATTCTGGAAAACTACAAGGCGGATTACGAGTAGCGCCCGCCGGGCGCATCGCTGTAAAAACCATACTGCAGGGCTGCGCAACAGCCAGGGAATCTTTCAGTCACTGACGCTGTGTCACCGCTGCAGCTCGCGTTCGATGTCCAGCACTACCCCGGTCATCTTCAGGACACTGTCCGGGTTGAGTGAAATGGACTCGATGCCCTGCTGCACCAGCCAGCGTGTGATTTCCGGAAAATCGGAGGGTGCCTGCCCGCAGATCCCGACATATTTGCCGGCGGCCTGGCAGGCGTCGATGGCCATCCCCATCAGCAGGGTGACCGCCTCGTTGCGTTCGTCATAAGCACCGAGCAGCCCGGAGTCGCGGTCCACTCCCAGCGTCAGCTGGGTGAGGTCGTTGGAGCCGATCGAGAAACCGTCACAGTGTTCGAGAAACTGGCTGGCGAGCAGCGCGTTGGCCGGGACCTCGCACATCAGCTTGATCTGCAATCCGTTTTCGCCGCGCCGCAGGCCTTGCCGTGCCATCATTTCCATGACCTGCTGCACCTCGTCGACGGTGCGTGCATACGGGATCATCAACTCCAGGTTGTCGAGACCCATTTCCTCGCGCACCTTTTTCATGGCGGCGCATTCCAGCGCAAAACACTCGGCAAACGCCGCCGAGTAATAACGGCTGGCACCGCGAAAGCCGAGCATCGGATTTTCTTCATGGGGCTCAAAATCTGCACCGCCCAGCAGTGCGGCGTATTCATTTGACTTGAAGTCGCTCATACGCACGATCACCGGTTTTGGATAGAAGGCGGCTGCAATGGTGCCGACGCCCTCGGCGAGCCGGTTGATATAGAAATCGCGCGGACTGGCATAGCCTGCGCTGCGGCTGGCGATCTGTTGCTGGATGTCGTCCGGCAGATGGCTGTGTTCCAGCACGGCGCGCGGATGGATGCCGATGCTGTTGTTGATGATGAATTCCAGCCGTGCCAGGCCGACGCCGTCATTCGGAAAGGCCGCAAATTCCAGTGCCTGTACCGGGTTACCGACGATCAGCATGATGTTGGTCTGCGGCTGCTGCAGGTTGGACAGGTCAACCTGTTCACTGGAGTAGGGCAGCAGGCCCTCGTAGACGAAACCGCTGTCGCCCTCGACGCAGGAGACGGTGACCTCCTGGCCATCCTCGATGCTGTGGTTGGCGTCACCGGTGCCGACCACGGCCGGGATTCCCAGTTCACGCGCCACGATGGCCGCGTGGCAGACGCGACCGCCGCGGTTGGTAACGATGGCGCTGGCGATCTTCATCACCGGTTCCCAGTCCGGGTCGGTAATGTCGGTGACCAGCACCTCGCCGGGCAGCAGGTCGTGCATGTGCGCCGCCTCCAGGATAATGCGTGCCCGACCGGCACCGATCTTCGCACCGACGCTCTTGCCCTGTGTCAGCACCTTGCCGCGTTCCTTGAGATGGTAGATCTCGTGGAAGGCATCGGTGCGTACCGAATGCACGGTCTCAGGGCGTGCCTGTACGATGAACAGTTCGCCGCTGACGCCATCGCGTGCCCATTCGATATCCATCGGGCGCGGTTTGCCGGCACGTGCCGAATAATGACGTTCGATGACGGTGGCATAACGTGCCAGCTGCAGCACCTCGTCATCACTGATCGAGAAGCGCTGCTGTTGCTCCTTTTTCACGGCGACGTTGCGGGTGGCCTCGGCCGTGACCGGATCGCTGGTGTAGATCATCTTGATGGCTTTTTCACCGAGATGGCGGCGGATGATGGGTCGCCGGCCCTGCTCCAGGGTTGGCTTGAACACCAGGAACTCGTCCGGGTTGACCGCGCCCTGCACGACATTTTCGCCCAGACCGTAGGCCGAGGTGACCATGACCACGTCACGGAAGCCGCTCTCCGTGTCCAGTGTAAACATCACACCCGAAGCACCGATGTCCGAGCGCACCATCTTCTGCACGCCGATGGAGAGCGCAATGCTCATGTGCTCGAAGCCCTTGTCGACGCGGTAGTGGATGGCGCGGTCCGTGAACAACGAGGCCAGCACCCGCTTGCAGGTGCGCAGCAGGTGCTCCTGGCCACGGATATTCAGGTAGGTCTCCTGCTGACCGGCAAACGAGGCATCCGGCAGGTCTTCGGCGGTCGCGGAACTGCGCACCGCGACATCAGTGTCGGCGCCGTATTCCGCGCTCATCTCCGCGTAGGCGGCACCGATCTCGCTGGCCAGTCGGGGCGGCAGTTCCGCATCGACGATCCAGCCGCGGATCTGCGCCCCGGTTGTGGCGAGCGCGTCGACATCATCGACATCCAGTTGTGTCAGCGCCTCCCGGATGCGCGTTTCCAGATCGTTGTGCGTGAGGTAGTCACGGTAGGCCTGTGCCGTGGTGGCAAAACCATTAGGTACCAGCACGCCTTCACCCGACAGCGCCTGGTACATTTCACCCAGTGAAGCATTCTTGCCACCGACCAGTGGCACATCGTCGATACCAAGCTCACGAAAACGGCATACGTACTGAAACTGCTGCATTGGCTTGCCCCCGGATTTTTAGTGTTGGCATCACTGTGGCGGTCATGGCCCTGTTTGCCACAGCGTACAGGCACCTGTATGCCATATCCCGGGCTTGCAGGTTTTGATACATGTCAACAAAACACAGACATCACCCCGATGAATGACCTGCTGTATACGCTACAGGCGTACCGGCAGGTTGCCAGCAGCTGTATCAGTGCGCTTGCAGGCGGGTCACCGGCAAGCCCTGACCGGGTGTATAGTTAATCCGGCATGACGGCAGCGGTGACCAATACCCGGGAAGCGGAGCTTTGACTGACAGCAACAGCATGAGTTACCAGATTCGCACTGGCAGCCGCTATCCGGCGGGCGCTACAGCGGTGGCTGATGGTGTGAATTTCTCCATCTACAGCCGCCATGCCACGCACGTGGAGTTGCTGTTGTTTGCTGACGCGGACAGCCGCGAGCCCTTTCAGGTTATTCCCCTCGAAGCGCGGCTGCACCGGGTGTTTTTTTTCTGGAATGTGCTGGTGCTCGACCTGCCGCCGGGTAGCCACTATGCCTGGCGTGTCGACGGGCCGGATGATATGCACCACTCCGGGTTTCGTTTTGACCGTGAGAAGGTGTTGCTTGATCCCTGGGCGCGCGGTGTCACCGATAATCTCTGGCAGCGTGCCGATGCCGCCAGGCCAGGCAGCAACATGGCCACCGCCATGCGCGGCGTGGTGCAGGCCGGGGAATACGACTGGGGGGATGATGAAACCCTCGGTTGCATACGTCCGGAAGTGACGATTATCTATGAGATGCATGTCGGCGGCTTTACCCGGCATCCGGATTCGGGCGTCAGCCACCCGGGGACCTTCCTCGGTGTCATCGAGAAGATACCCTACCTGATGGAACTGGGCGTTACCCATGTCGAGCTGCTGCCTGTCATGGCCTTTGACGAGCAGGACGTGCCACAGGGTGTGGCGGAGCTGGGTCTTGGCAATTACTGGGGTTACAGCACCCACAGTTATTTCAGCCCGCATCCCGGGTATTGTGTCGCGAAGCATGCCGGTGACCAGCTCAACGAGTTTCGGGATATGGTGAAGGGTCTGCATGACGCCGGTATCGGTGTCATTCTTGACGTGGTCTTCAATCACACGGCCGAAGGCGGCGCTGGCGGACCGGTTATCAACTTCAAGGGCATCGGTAACGAGACCTTTTACCACCTGGACCCGAATGATCGTGCTGTCTACCGCGATTACACCGGCTGCGGCAACACCCTCAACTGCAATCACCCGCTGGTGGCAAGGTTCATCCTCGAGTGCCTCGAGTACTGGGTGCGCGAGATGCACGTCGATGGCTTCCGTTTTGACCTGGCGAGCGTGCTGTCACGCGGCGAGAATGGCGCGCCGCTGTACCATGCCCCGGTGTTGTGGAATATCGAGTTTTCAAACGTGCTCAGTGAAACGCGCATTATTGCCGAGGCCTGGGACGCGGCGGGTCTTTACCAGGTCGGTGATTTCCCAGGTTTTCGCTGGGCCGAATGGAACGGCCAGTACCGCGATGTGGTGCGCCGCTTTGTACGCGGTGACAAGGGCATGCACAGTGAACTGGCGCGGCGCTTCACGGGCAGTAGCGATCTCTACCAGGATGATGACCGGCTGCCGATCAACAGCGTCAATTTCATCAGCTGTCACGATGGCTTCACCCTGCACGACCTGGTGAGCTACAACGAAAAACACAATGAAGGCAATGGCGAGAACAATCGCGATGGCAACCGCAATGTCCTCAGCTGGAACTGTGGCACGGAAGGCGACAGCGATGATCCGGATATCCTCGCGCTGCGTTACCGGCAGGCGAAGAATTTCATGGCGATCCTGTTGCTCAGCCAGGGCGTACCCATGATCAATGCCGGTGACGAGGTACTGCGAACCCAGCATGGCAACAACAATGCCTGGTGCCAGAACAACACACTGGGCTGGTTTGACTGGCGCCTGACCGGGGAAAATAGCGACATGCTGCGTTTTACGCGGCTCATGATTGCCTTTCGCAAGCGCCACGCCTGCCTGATGCACAGCCGTTTCCTGAACGGCATGGAGCGCGAAGGGCGCTGGTTCCCGGATATCACCTGGCATAATGAACACCTCAGCCAGCCACTTTGGGAGGATCGCGAGGCGCAGATGCTTGCCTGTACGCTGGGTGCCATTGATGCATGGGAAGAAGACCTGTTCGTGATCATGAACATGCAGGCGCGCAAGCTGGTCATGTCACTGCCACGGGTTGTCGAGGGCGGCTGGCAGCTGGCCATCGATACGGCCGGCGAAGCCCCGCTGGACATCATCGAACCCGCCGATCAGCCGCTGCAGACCGCACCCGTGTATAGCGTGCAGCCGCACAGCGTGGTGGTCTTTGAGCACCGTTGACAGTCCCCGGGTGATTTCCCCGGGCACTGCGCCGGTTGCTGTGCGCTATATGTATCATATTGAATCAATTAATTATTATTGTTATATTTGTAGCCGATGATTACACGACAGGAAACCAGGGAAAGGAGCTGAACGGGCATGTCCGGCAAAAATAAACAGCTGCACCTGGTCCTGATCAGTATTCATGGCCTGATTCGCGGCCACGATCTGGAGCTGGGCAGTGACGATGACACCGGTGGCCAGACCCGCTATGTCGTGGAACTGGCCCGTACCCTTGGTCAGCGCGATGATGTTGCGCGAGTGGACCTGCTGACACGGCGGGTACTGGACTCGGCAGTCAGCTCGGATTATGCCCGCCGCGAGGAACGTCTCGGCGATAAAGTCAGCATTGTGCGCCTCGACTGTGGTGAGGAGGGCTACATCCCCAAGGAGCACTTGTGGGATTGCCTCGATACCTTCGCAGACAATGCCCTGAGCTATATCCGCGAGCAGCAACTGACGCCGGATATCATCCACAGTCATTACGCGGACGCCGGTTATGTTGGCATCCGGCTGTCGAGCCTGCTGGGAATCCCGCTGGTGCATACCGGGCATTCGCTGGGGAGGGTGAAGCGCCAGCGCTTGCTGGCCAGCGGCCTGAAGCGCGATGAAATCGAGCGTCAGTACAATATTTCGCGGCGCATCCAGGTCGAGGAAGATGTGCTGGGCGCGGCGGAGCTGGTGATTACCAGTACCCGCCAGGAAATCGAGGAACAATACGGACTCTACAATCACTACCAGCCGGAGCAGATGAGGGTCGTCCCGCCGGGCACGGAACTGGACCAGTTTTATCCACCGGACGGCAGTGAACAGCAGAGTTCGATACGGCGCGAACTGTCGCGCTTCCTTAAACAGCCGGACAAGCCGCTGATCCTGGCGATGTCACGCCCTGATGCACGCAAGAACATCGGCACCCTGCTGGAGGTTTACGGCGAATCCACTGCCTTGCAGCGGTCTGCCAACCTGGTGATTATTGCCGGTACCCGCGACGATATCCGTGAAATGGGGAGCAGGCCGCAGGAGGTGCTGACCGAACTGCTGTTGTCCATTGATCTCTATAACCTTTATGGCAGCGTCGCCTATCCGAAACACCATCAGCCGAATGATGTGCCGGAACTTTACCGTCTGGCGGCCGCCAGTGGCGGTGTGTTTATCAATCCCGCGCTGACCGAACCCTTTGGACTGACGCTGATCGAGGCCGCCGCCAGCGGCCTGCCGATTGTTGCGACCGAGGATGGCGGGCCGCGCGATATTACCGGTAATTGCCACAATGGTTACCTGGTCGATCCGCTCGACAAATCCGCCATCGAAAAGGCACTGCTGAAGATACTGAGTGATACGCACACCTGGCGGACGCTGGCTGACAACGGCATCGAGGGGGTACGGTGCTACTATTCATGGCCGGCACATGTAGAACAGTACCTGGAGGCCGTGCATGAACTTGTGAACCGTGCGGAGCCCACGGTACGTGTGCCACAGCAGGTGCGGCCATCGCTGTACCATGACCGCGCCATATTTACCGATCTTGACCAGAACCTGCTGACCGATCCGAAGTCGCTGGCAAGCTTTATCAAAGTGATGCGTGAGAACCGCAAGTGCGCAACCTTCGGTATTGCCACCGGGCGGCGGCTGGATACCGCGCTGCGCGTCATGAAACAATACGGCATCCCGCAACCGGATGTGCTGATCACCAGCCTGGGCACGGAAATACACTACGCGCCGCGCCTGACGGCCGACTATGCCTGGGTGCAGCACATCGACCACCTGTGGAACAGGAAAACGGTGGTGCGTATTCTTGGTGATCTGCCGGGCATCAAGCTGCAGCCGAAGACTGAACAGAGTCGCTACAAGATCAGCTATTACATCGATCCAACCCATGCGCCCTGCGTGGATGAAATCAACAGCCTGCTGCACCTGCACGAACAGACGGTTTCGGTGTTTCTCTCCTTCGGCCAGTTCCTCGATATCGTCCCGGTACGGGCCTCGAAGGGCTTTGCGTTACGCTGGTTTGCCGACCAGTGGGAGATCCCGCTGGAGCACATGCTGGTGGCCGGCGGTTCCGGTGCTGACGAGGACATGATGCGCGGCAACACCATGGCGGTGGTCGTGGCCAACCGTCATCACGAGGAGCTCTCGGCACTGACCGATGTCGAGCGTATCTATTTTGCCACACAGCCGTATGCAGCCGGCATTCTCGAGGCAATCGAGCACTACCAGTTTTTCCGTAACTGTGATGTGAATCAGGGGTGATTGTGCGGTCACTGCGTTTCGCTCACGGGCGTACACTGTTGCCCCGCGGATGGCCATGTCAGGAGACAGGTAAAACATCATGAGCGATTTTACATCACAGCGTCCGGTGATCTTTGGCGAAGTCCTGTTCGACCGCTTCCCCGATGGCAGTGTGGTGCTGGGTGGTGCACCCTTCAATGTTGCCTGGCACCTGCAGGCCTTCGGCAGGGCGCCACTGTTTCTCTCCCGGGTGGGCGATGATGCCCTTGGCCGCAGGATACGCGACACCCTGCATGCCTGGGAGATGGATGCCTCCGGACTACAGCTCGATTCCGCCCATCCGACCGGCAGCGTCGAGGTCCGCATCGACGACGGCGAGCCCTCCTACGAGATTGTCGACAACCAGGCCTATGATTTTATCAACGCCGCTGCCATGCCGCCGTTGCCCGACTGCGCGCTGCTCTACCAGGGCAGTCTCGCCGTGCGCAATGACGGTTCCGCCCGGGCCTTGCAGCAGTTGCAGCAGGGAAGGGACCTGCAGCGGCTGGTGGATGTCAATCTGCGCCCTCCCTGGTGGCAGCGGGAGACCGTGCTGTCATTGCTGCAGGGTGCGCGCTGGATCAAGCTGAATGAAGCCGAGCTGGCGTTGCTGGTTGCGGAAACAGGGACGTTGCAGGCACAAATGCAGCAACTGCGGGATCGCTGCCGCGCCGAACTGCTGATTGTCACCCGCGGGGCTGCCGGCGCCCTGGTGCTGGCACCTGGTGGTGAAGAATTCAGTATCGTGCCGCAGGGCCATGGTACGGTCATCGACACGGTGGGGGCGGGCGATGCCTTTACCAGCGTGATGACGCTGGGCCTGCTGAGTGACTGGAGTGTGCCGCTGATGCTGGAACGTGCCCAGGCCTTTGCCTCGGCGATCACGCGTATCCGCGGTGCAACCTGCGATGAGCCCGGCTTTTACCGGCCATTCATGGATGACTGGGGCGTGTAATGACGCTCGATGATGCCTTTTTCCAGGCGCTTGACGACTATCTTCAACAGGAGCGTAACCAGGCTCACCGGGTGTGGCACCACCTGCTGGGAATGAAGCGCGCCTTTCTGTTGCGCAGTGATATGGAGGATGCGCTGGCCGAATTGCGCGCAGCGCCGGACGGCAAGAGCCTGCGCGACAGCCCGCTGGAAAAATTACTTGGCCGGGCGCAGGAAGCCGTGGTCAATGCCCCCTGGATCTACCTGTCATTGCGGGTGCGTGTGGGTCGCTGGGAATACCTGCGGGTGCATCTGGATACCATGAGCATGGAACGCATCAGTGTCAGCACATTCCTGTATTTCAAGGAGCAGCTGATAAACGGCAGCCAGGACGCCTGGAGCTGGGAACTGGAGATCGACCTTGAGCCGTTCTCGCGCGAGTTTCCGAAGATGCACGAGACACGTTCCATAGGCCGTGGTGTCGAGTTTCTCAATCGGCGCCTCTCCAGCCGCCTGTTCGAGGACCTCGGCAAGGGCGACCAGCGGCTGCTGGACTTTCTCAGGGTGCACAGTTACCGCGAACTGCAACTGATGCTGAACGACGTCGTCAGGGATGTGCCGGGACTGCGCAGTACCTTGCGTGCAGCGGATGATTACCTCGCGGGCGTGGAATCCGACGCCGACTATGACGAGGTCTACGGCATACTGCGGTCCATGGGGTTCGAGCCCGGCTGGGGGCGTGATGCGGCGCGCATGCGCGAGACCATGCAATTGTTGCTCGACATCCTCGAGGCGCCATCGCCCGGCAACCTGGAGAAGTTCCTGGCGCGTATCCCGATGGTCTTTTCCATCGCCATCCTGTCACCGCACGGCTGGTTTGGCCAGTCGGATGTACTCGGACGACCGGATACCGGTGGCCAGGTGGTCTATATTCTTGACCAGGTGCGCGCCCTGGAGCAGGAAATGCACCGCCGCCTCGCTGACCAGGGCCTCGATATCGAGCCGCGGGTGCTGGTGCTGACACGCCTCATCCCCGAGGCGGAAGGGACCTCCTGTAACCAGCGTATCGAGTTGATCACCGGGACGCGCAATGCCCGCATCCTGCGCGTGCCCTTTAAAACTGCTGCCGGCGAGGTGTTACCAAACTGGATCTCCCGGTTTGAGGTATGGCCCTACCTGGAACGCTTCAGCCTCGATGCCGAGCGCGAGTTACTGGCCGAACTCGGCGGACGTCCCGACCTGATTATCGGTAACTACTCGGACGGCAACCTGGTGGCATCGATCATGTCGCAGCGTCTCGGCGTGACGCAGTGCAATATTGCGCACGCGCTGGAAAAAACCAAGTACCTCTATTCCGACCTCTACTGGAAGGAGAATGACGCGCAGTATCACTTTGCCTGCCAGTTTACCGCGGACCTGATCGCGATGAACAAGGCGGATTTCATTATCGCCTCCACCTACCAGGAAATCGCGGGGACGGAGGACAGTGTCGGGCAGTACGAGGCACATGGCGCCTATACCCTGCCGGGCCTCTACCGGGTGGTGCACGGCATCGATGTGTTCGATCCGAAATTCAATATCGTCTCGCCGGGGGCGGACCCGGAGATCTATTTTCCCGCGACCGATACCGAGCGGCGACTCAGGCACCTGCATGCGGAATTCGAGGAGCTGCTGTTTGGTCGCCAGACCCGCGAGGACATCCGCGGCGTCTTGCAGGCGCGTGACAAACCCATCCTTTTCACCATGGCGCGCATGGACCAGATAAAGAACATAACCGGCCTGGTGAGATGGTTTGCGGAAAGCCCCGAATTACGTGCCGGAGCGAACCTGCTGGTAGTCGCCGGGCATGTCGACCCGGAAAAGGCCGGCGACGCCGAGGAGCGCGAGCAGCTGCATTACATGCACCGCCTGATGGACGAGCATCAGCTGGATGGCCAGCTCAGATGGCTGGGCATGCATCTGGAAAAGGGCTTTGCCGGCGAGCTCTACCGTGTCATTGCCGATCATGGCGGTGCCTTTGTACAGCCGGCGCTGTTCGAGGCGTTTGGCCTTACCGTTATCGAGGCCATGGGTACCGGTCTGCCGACCTTTGCAACCTGTTTCGGTGGTCCCCTGGAGATCATCGAGGACGGCATTTCCGGTTTTCATATCGATCCCAACCATGGCGCCGTCGCCGCACAGCGCATGGCGGATTTTTTCGCGCATTGCCGGCAGGATCCCGGGGAGTGGCAACGCATTTCCCGCGGCGCCCTGCAGCGCGTGAACGAGCGCTATACCTGGAAGGGCTATGCGGAACGCCTCATGACCCTGTCACGGGTGTATGGTTTCTGGCGTTATGTCACTGACCTGGAACGGGCCGAGACGCAACGTTACCTGGAAATGTTCTACACTTTGCAGTTCCGGCCACTGGCCAACGCCATGCGGCACTGACGGCAAGGTCTGCCTGAAATTACAGCCAGCAAACGTGATGCCGCTGTGCAGGTAATTCAGTAAACTTTACTGCAGACGGTGCGGCGCTTTTGTGTTGCCAGTCGATCGGGCTGCGTGTGGCCGGCATCAAAACCAGAAGGAGCAAACAGATGAAGTGTGTATCCCGGGGTTTGCATGCACTGTTCATGACAGCTGTCTTTATCCTCGTGGCGTTGTCCGGGTGCTCGTCGAAAAACGGTAACGATGATGCAGCAACTGACCAGAAAAGTGCGCTGTTGACGTGGGTGCCGGAGATGGAGGAACTGGGCAGCATCAGCTATTCGGGTATCCATGAAGAAGCGCTGACGCTGGTGGAGGGTCACTGGGAAGGTGAGCCTGTCGAGGACGGCGCGGCATCACGCCCGGCGGTCGGGCTGGTAGAAGACTTTTACCTGCACGGCGATCTCGATGGCGAGTGGCCCCCGGAAGCTGTCATCACGCTCTGGGAAACATCAGGGGGATCCGCGGTGAACAGCTATGTAGCGATCGTGTCGCGGCGCGACGGCAACGCGGTCAATACCGCTACGGCCCTGGTCGGTGACCGTGTGCAGCTGCGTGCGGGCAGAATCACCGATGGCCGTATCGAGCTGGACCTGGTGCAGCAGGGGCCGAATGATGCCGCCTGTTGTCCCACCGAAACGGTCACCCGGGTCTGGGAAATGGCGGAGGATGGACTGCAGGAAGTTGAGCTGCGCAACAAGAGTACGCTGTCACTTGCAACCATTGCCGGGGAAGAGTGGCAGCTCAAGGGCATGACCCGGGATGAAGCCGTTCCCGACGGCCTGGTTGTTACCCTGGTCTTCAACAATGACCGCATCTCCGGCCACGCCGGCTGCAACAGCTATTTTGGCTCGGTCACGGCAGGTGACAGGCCCGGGGAGATTAGCTTCAGTAAAATCGGCAGTACCCGCATGGCCTGCCCGCCAGCGGCCATGGAGCTGGAGAACCGTTATCTGCAGGCGCTGTCGAGTGTTACCGGCTTCGGCTTTCTGAATGGCAGCATGGCACTGATCTGGCAACAGGACGGTGATATCAGCATGCTGCTGTTTACCGCTCGCGCGCAGTAATTGCACTGGGCAACACCCGACGCGGGTTTCATTTTTGACAACGAATTATTAGTTGGCTATATTAAAATATTCTTATACTAGGACAGTCGTTTTCGCAGCTAAATGCCCCTATAAAATTTAATGCAACGATCGACACACAGCACCCTGCACACTCTGTGGCTCCCGCTGCTGTTGGTGTTTGTGTTTGGTGTCGGTCCTGGTGATTCACTTTGCCGCGCGGAAGATGACTATCAGGAAATTGCACTGCAGTCCGGGTATCTGCCGGACTCCTCTGAAAACGATGCCTCGACAGGCGCTTGCGTGCCGTCAAGGAATGCCAGGCTTTTCCAGTCAGCAGCCCTGAATTTTGCACAGCGGCTGTCAGCTGTCACCGCCAGTGATGCCTATCCCAGCAGCATCCTTCACGGTCCACCTGTTCCGGTCTCTGGCGCTTGATCAACGGCGGTCATTGCGACCGTGTTATTTTCACTCTCTTTGACTGCTCTACCGCTGTTTCACGGTATCGCCGTCATGAATTGATTCTCTGGAGTATCACGTGAGCACACTATCAAAAGCAGCCCTGGTTAAACGTCTCGTGGGTGCCGTCATCTTTCTGGGCGTTGCATTTACACTGACGGGGGTGGTACCGACGCTTGAAATCGCGTGGGTGTCATCGATATTGCTGCTGACGATTTACCTGTTTGTATTCGAAATCGTTGAAGTGGATGTGGCCGCGATTTGCATCATGGTATTACTTGGACTGGTATCCCTGATTGGCCCATTGTTTGGAATCGAACAGCCGTTTGTACCGGCGCAACACCTGTTTGACGGCTTTGCCAGTAACGCGGTGATATCGATCATCGCGGTGATGATCATCGGCAAGGGTCTGGACAAGACCGGTGTCATGAACGTCGTGGCCAGAAGCATACTGAAACACGGTGGCAGTACGGAAAAACGTATCATTCCGCTGATCTCCACAACCGTGGCGATCATATCGAGCTTCATGCAGAACGTCGGGGCTGCGGCGTTATTCCTCCCGGTGGTCAGTCGCATCTCGGCACGCAGCGGTCTGCCGCTGTCGCGCCTGCTGATGCCGATGGGATTCTGCGCCATCCTCGGCGGCACCGTCACCATGGTCGGTTCAAGCCCGTTAATCCTGCTCAACGACCTGATGATGACATCCAACCAGGCCTTGCCACCGGGTCAGAAAATGAGTGCCTTTCACCTCTTCAGTGCGGCACCGATCGGTATTGCGCTGGTGGCCACCGGTGTTCTGTATTTCGTACTGTTCGGTAAATTCGTGTTACCGACCAACAAATCCGAGGGCGCCGTCGGTACCAATACCATGAGCTATTTCCAGGATATCTACGGCATCGACTACGCCCTGTTCGAGGTCGACGTGCCGGCTGACAGCGCACTGGTCGGACTCATGCTGGATGATGTCGAGGGCAGTTCGCATATTCGTGTCATTGCTACCCATCGCAAGGACAAGGAAACACGCGTCGGACCCGGTGCACTGGCACGCGACCTCGGCATCGAGGCGGGCATGGTGCTGGCAATCCTGGCATCACCCCACGATGTTGACCTGTTTGTCGCAAAATACGGGCTGCAGAAACACCCCTATGTGAAGGACTTCAGTGAAGTACTGGCATCGACCCGTTCCGGTGTTGCCGAAGTGGTTATCCCGCCCGGTTCAAACCTGATCGGCAAGAGCGCGCGCGATGTATGGATGCGCAAGACCTACGGGCTGGCGATGGTCGGTCTGCACCGCCGCGGTGAAACCCTGCGTGAGGGTGACGATATTCGCAACCTGCCGCTGGAGGCCGGTGACACGCTGGTTGTGCATACCAGCTGGGATGCACTGGCCCGGCTGGAGAAGAACCGTAACTTCGTGGTGGTCACCTCCGAATATCCCCACGAGGAAACCCGCCCGCAGAAGGTGGGTCATGCACTGTTCTTTTTCCTGGTCGCGCTCGGGCTGGTGCTGTTCTCGGACCTGCGCCTGTCGATATCGTTGCTGACCGGCGCACTGGGCATGGTGCTGTCCGGTGTGATGAATATTGAAGAGGCCTACAAAGCGGTCAGCTGGAAAACCGTGTTCCTG
>Ga0316197_10000798_pt1 | contig 22130 bp, 20 predicted proteins | sample OudBiesiAoxic_MG_FD_204939 | JGI IMG/M metagenome (GOLD analysis project Ga0316197, IMG submission 204939) | Coastal sediment microbial communities from Oude Bieten Haven, Netherlands - site A oxic | ecosystem: Environmental > Aquatic > Marine > Coastal > Sediment | place: Netherlands... | reverse complement strand
CAGTTTCGGTGTTTTCGGGCTGTTCTGTTGCTGGCTGTTGGCAGGGCCTGACAGGGCGCAGGAAAGCACCAGGCACAGTACCAGCACCATTCTTGTCAAAACGAGGTTAGCTGCGCGGTCGTTCACGACAAACGCAGTCGGTTTGTGGCGCGCAATCCAGTCGTCACGATAGCGGCCGCCGCGCTTGGACATGGACCTGCTTGCGCAGTGCATTCAGTTGGATGATTTCGATAGCGGCGATTGGTCGGTGAGCGGTGAGGCACGCAAAGCGCGGGATGAACGGCGGGCACCGGGCCGCGGCAGGTCCATCATTTCCGCTGTGGGCGGCACCGTCCAGCGGGTGCAAATCATTGTCTATCACCACGCTGCCGAGGTGCCCGTCCAGGCGCCCTTGGTGCGCGTGATCCAAGCCGCGAGCACGCGCATGGTTCTGGCCCATTTAGCGTCATTCACGTCCTGCAGGAGGGCATCCCCAGCGCTCGTCGCTCCTCACGCATCTCCAGCATGAATCGGTCCGCTTCTAGACTCGCCTGCTGAGCCGAGTCTATGTCGCGATCATGATCAACGATCCGCGGGTACACGGTTTTTGCACGAGCGCTGTCGCCTTGATCGCCCGCAATTACCGCCTCCAGCCAAAGCGCGGCCAGCTGGTGGTCCGGGTTATCGGATACAGCCCCTACCTGGACCAGCGCGTAAGCTCGCTTGTATTGGCATTCGCGCACGGCTTTGTAGGCCTCGTAGTTGTCCTGGCCAATCAATGCAACCAACTCAGCGTCCGCTGTCTCAGTCGCGCTCGCCGGTGCTGCAGCCTGTTGCTTGGCGGCTGCTGCCTCTGCACGGCGCTGCGCTTGCTCGGCGCGTTGTTTTTCCTGTATGGCCGCGCGTTCACGGTCCTTGCTGTCCGAGTAGGCCCCTGTAGCAGCTCCGCCGGCTGCGCCGACTGCTGCTCCCACCGCTACGTCACCGAGATCGCCTCCGGCCACTAGACCGACCAACGCACCGATGCCGGCGCCATAGCCGGCATATCGGCCCGTCTTTTGCGCCATACTGGAGTTGGACATCGCCAGAACCAGGATGGCAATGCTGGTGACGGCGGAACATCGGATACCAAGTCTCATGACATTATCTCCTCTGCAAAGATTCTTATTGCGGGATCAGGTTCGAGATCGTATTTCTATCGACCGGTCCGCCCCGCTACCTTGTCCCACGATCGTCTCGCCCTTCGGGCAATTATTGTACCGAGAGCCCTTTGACCTTAGGGTAACTGTTAGCTATTCGAGTACAGATAATAGTAAAAGCCCTTTACCCTGAAGTCCACGCCCATTGAGCAACTGTTTCCCCACGTTTTTCGTCCCGTAGCCGGCGAAATCAAAACCTGGTGATTGCTGCAGTGGGCAAGTTCACTTCATTGCTGTATAACTGGCTGTATTTATTACTGAAAGAAGGGGTAACCCATTGACGCACAAGGCAAGGAAAGGGAGGCAGGACGCCATGACTGAAGAATCACGGCCCCCAGACACAACGAGTTTTTCCCGACTCTTTCAGTCGGTGCCGGGTTTGCAGGTATTACGCACCTACCAGGCGAAGAATCTCGCACCCGATATACTCGCCGGCCTCGTTATCTGCCTGGTACTGATCCCCTCGGCACTGGCGTATGCAGAACTTGCCGGATCCGGGCCGGTGGGTGGTATCTACACTGCACTCGCCGCCACAGTGGGATATTTCCTGTTCTCCAGTTCACGGCACATGAACGTGGGGCCCGATGGCGCTGTGGCACTGCTTGCGGGGGTCGCTATCATGCCGCTCACCGGCGGTGATCCGTCCATGGGTCTGATTGCCGGTGCCTGGCTGGCGCTGTTCACCGGAATCATCCTCATTGTTGCAGCAAAACTTCGGCTTGGGGTCATCGCGAATTTTCTGTCCACGCCCGTGCTGTTGGGGTATCTCAACGGCGCGGCTCTGGTTATCATTGTCAGCCAATGGGGTAAGCTGTTCGGCATTGACCTGGAACAGGAGCTTTTCTTCTCGCGCCTGATCGAATGGTTCCAGAAGGTCCCGGACACACATATCGAGACGTTGGCCGTAGGGGCATGCGTCATCGTGTTGTTGTTTATTTCCAAACGCCTGATCCCGAAGCTGCCGCCACTCGTCCCTGTATTTTTCATCGCGCTGGTGTGCGGCTATTTGATCAATTTCGATTCCATGGGCGTACGTGTTATCGGTGAGATACGCGATAGCATCCCAGACACAGTGGGACTTACATTGGACCTTGATGACATCGCCACGCTGGCGGTTGGTGCCCTGGGTCTGTCGATGCTTATTTTTCCTGAGGGTGTGCTGCTGGGGCGTGCGATGGCGGAAAAACATGGCTACGCGATCGATCCGGACCGTGAGCTGGTGGCGCTCGGTTCAGCGAATATTGCTTCTGGCGCCTTTCTCGGGTTTGCGGTCGGCGGCAGTCAGACCCGGACGTTACTGAATAGCGCTACCGGGGGACGGACCCAGGTGGCTAATCTCGCTTCGGCAGTGTTTTTGGTTGTATTCGTTGTGTTCGCGCTCCAATGGCTGGTCCACCTACCCAAGGTCGCCATTGCGGCCATCCTGATCTACACAGGTTTCGGGCTGATCGACCTGGCGGGGATACGACGTATCTGGGCCCAGCATCGTCAGACGGCATGGATAGCGCTGACAACCATGGCCTCGGTGGTTGTGATCGGCGTGCTGCCTGGCATCCTCATCGGTACCGCATTCTCTATTGCCATATTGCTGTCACAGCTCGCACGACCTCACGATGCCCTGCTCGGTCGTGTACCGGCTTCAAAGGAACTTCATGATATCGGTGACGATGACAAGGCCGAGGGCATACCGGGTCTTGTGGTCTACCGCTTTTATGGTCCACTGATTTTCGCCAACGTCAATTACTTCATTGAACGACTGCAGGGGTTTATCGATCGAGAAAAGCATCCTGTCCGACAAGTGCTGATCGATGCAAGCGCGATGCCGACGATGGATTACACAGCGTTGGAAAAGCTGCGGCCGTTTCTGGAAAATCTGGATGCTCAGGGCGTCGAACTGGCGGTCGCAAGAGCGCATCTTCCGCTGCGTGAATTGAACCTGGGGTCTGACTTAAACCATCTGTTCCCCGAGGAAAGGACCTTCTCACAGATATCTGATGCTGTCGCCGCATTCAAGGCGCGTTCGGGCCCGAGTAATGAAAGTGAATGAGAAAGTATCGGGCCTGGGCGTGAGTTGGGAACCAGACGGCGGCCGTGCTACCCTGCGCGCTCGGAAAAACAAGCGGAGGCTCGCAAAATCATGATCGCCATCTCCAGACGCGCGGCTGCAGTCACAATCGGCGTAATGCTGCTGGTTCCCGTCGTGGGGGCCGAAACGCCAGAGATACGGATCTTTGGCTCGGCCGATGAAATTGTCGCTGAATACCGAAGCGCCGACTACTGGGGTGAGATCGAGGCAGACTCAGCCATTGAGGTTCCGCCCTATCTGACCGTCGCCACCTCACCAACGTGGGATAAGAAATCTGCCAGCCTGCCGGTCGAGGTGAAAAAGGAGTTGTTCTACCGCTCACTTCTACCGCTGATTCTCTATTCGAACGAGACTATCCTGGAGGACCGCGCGCGGTTGGAGAAGATCGCGGATGGCCCGGAGGGCGCAGACCGCGAATGGCTGGCGGGTCTCGCCGCCCACTACCGATTGCTCAAGGAGGGCGAAGCCCTACCGAAGGGCAATGCGCTGTCCGCCCTCGCCGCAGAGCTTATGGCGCGGGTGGACGCGATTCCACCCTCCCTGGCGCTGGGGCAGGCCGCTTATGAAAGCGGCTATGGCACGTCCCGCTTTGCCCGCGAGGGCAACGCTCTGTTTGGTCAGTGGACCTATGGCGGAAAAGGCATGCAGCCAAGGCAGAAGCGCGCCAGCAAGGGAGACTACGGCATTGCCGCCTACGATTGGCCGCTCGAGTCCGTGCGCGGCTACATGCAAAACCTCAACACCCACCGCGCCTACCAGAAACTGCGCGACGGACGCGCGGCTGCGCGGTCGCAGGGGCGGGTGCCAACAGGGATTGAACTCGCCGACACGCTCACCAGCTACTCCGAAAAGGGCGGGGAATACGTAAAAACCCTCAAGGGCATCATGCGCGCCAACGAGCTGACGGTCGCAGACAATGCGACGCTTCGGGCCGCGCCGGCGATCCTCATCATCGACGTGCCAGGTGAGAAGGAGGTCGCAAAAATGAGGGCCCAGATCGCCAGGCTGCGCGAGACAGGCCAGCTCGACAAGATTCTCACGGACATGGGCGTCGACTTCGACTGACACCTGTCCTCCGCATTTATTACCCGACCGCACGTTCACCCTGATTTTACGATGAAGTTCAGCATGCGTCCCAGAGCGAACGATATCGACACTGCTATGGGGTCAGATTATCGGCCTTGCTCGGCGAAGGAATCAGACTTTCGATTCTCGATGCAACCAAGGGCTCGGTCGCGTCGGCGACAATCTGTGCCCAGACTTTATATCCGGCCGGCTTAAAGTGCAGATCGATCGGCCAGTACAGCTGATCGAGTTCTTCAGGCGAAAAACGCTGCAGGAATTCTTCCCCCAGATCAATGACCACGGAAGCATGCCGCATCGCGCACTCCTTGACTGACAATGCCCGATCACTCGGTATTTTCCCCTGAACTATTTCAGAGCGACGAAACATCATCTCGACGACAAGGAGAGCATCCAGTTTCTGCGCAATGCGACTCTGTTCTTCCAATACCTTACAAATCTCCACTACAGCCTCGTTACTCCTCCTGTTTCGTTCGGATCGAGATATAAGGATGCCAGGTTTATAGCGCAGCATTTTCAAGATAAACGCCCGAAACAAATGACTGTGCTCAAACAGGGGCTCGAACCAGGGGCCTCCCGGGCTAACGGTTCCATCCTCGTTAAACCGGTCCAAGCCACCTCGTATCGGAATATCGACGTTCCAGTCTCCTTCATCCACCGCTTGCACAATCAGATCGGGCTGATAATTGTAGAAGATGCGCTTGAGCGCTTGCAGATTATTGACTGGATCACTACCAATGACGCCGCCGTTCATCACCAATATTTTTGCGCGATGCCCGAACTTGCTTTCGAGTATGTTACTTAGTTGGCTGGGGTAACTCCATGACTGGCGCGTCGAACCCACGCCCTCGACAAAGGATCCACCGAGCGTAACGACGCGTATTTCGTCTGATTCTTTCGTTAGTGGCCAATCGCGATCCCTGAATCCGTGCTCGTTCACAAAAAAGCGCTCGGTATATTCCGGCACAACTTTTTCGTGATGTCCGGGACTACGCTTTTGAAACCATCTCGTCCCCCACATCTCGTACGCAGAGTAGTAGCCGATGCCGTTTGCCTCGCCATAGGTCTCAAAAATGCCTGCCGCCCTCAGTGCGAACTCAGCCAGGATGCTGACCAGCAAGAACGCTCCCAGGAGAGTCGCGAAAACCAACAATCTTTCTTTCGTGTCAGGCTGCTTTTCGCCCATTTCTTCACTTCCAGGTCAGCGTGCTCGCAGGTATGTCCAGCCTCTTCAACGCACCTGATATATGAATGGTTCGGTCTGTGGCCCCGTCGACAAAGCGACCAGCACAACGATCAACAGAATATAGACCGCAGTGCTAATCAACAGTACCTTCTTATGTCGGCTCAAGAAGGACTTCGTTCGTTGCAGCAGGGTCATTGAGCAGCTCCTAGAACAAATGATTGAGTTAATTCGGCGATACGGGCGTGCGCCACGGCGTTCGGATGTGCATCATCGAGCGCCACCCATAGTCGCTGCGGATCCTCCTCGGAGCCAAAATATGGATTGAGGTCGAGCACCTGAATGTCACGCTCGTCGAGGAACCGTCTGACCTGGGCGTATTGCCGCTCGAAAGGCTGGTTCTTCGGATCGTGTAACTCCGGCAATAACACGACTTTCATCTCTATCCCCTGCTCCTCGGTGAGCTTCTGAAGCTGGATAAAGGCTTGCTTGGTGTGGACCCAGCCGGTGTTTTCGTCCCGATACAGATCGGCGTAGTAGTCCTGGTAGGAGCGTGACGAGGACAAGCGGCTCTGCACTGTTTTGACCCGCGACCACACGAACGTTGCCATGCGGCTGTAACCAAGAAAGGCCCAAGGCGATGGCTGCGGGGTTGGCTCCGCATCATTGATAAAATACCATACGACGACCTCGTCCGGCGCATACTTCAGACCCTTTTCGATGAACAAATTCACCTGCTGCTCAGTGTTGTAGTTGCCAGTGCCAAAATTCAAGATCTCGATGGGATGAGTCTGATTGAGTTCTCGCTCCAAGATGCTCTCAAACGTGTCTTCCCTTGCAACACCCCAGCCGAATGTAAGCGAGTCGCCGAGAAAGGCGATACGACGGCTCTCGGTCCTTGAGACGGGATAGGCCGCGTCGCGCAGACCGTCGCTGCTGATTTCTACCGGCACGCCCATCAGCACGCTCGAACTGTCAGGTCGATGGACGTGTGCAATGCGTGGATTGGCCGAGGGAAGCTTGAGTTCGTTTGCGTAGCGTGTCATCTCGATGTCGTAGAAGATAACATTGCGCGTGTAAATGCGCAGCGCCACCTCGCCGAGCGCGAAAAATACACCAAGGGCAAGAATAACGCTAAGCAATGTTGCTCCGACATCCTTTAGCTTCATTACACTAATCGTCTCTATACTCGCATGGTGTGTCGATGGCGCCTGACTATACGCGTCGCGTCTGTTCCGAGGGATTCCTGCCATTGCCGCGACATGATGGATTATCAGGACTTTTCGCAATCCACTTAGGCTTTAAGGGTATCGGCTTGCCATTGTACATTGATGTACCCGAAGCGCTCAATGTACCGTTCCAGCTTGTGCCCCAGGGCAGCCTCTTGTGACCACCGTGCCAATATATTGGTCAATTTAGCTTGGTATGAATTTCCGGGTAGCATTGGATTCGGATCGAGGATCGCTTTTTCTGACAAAAACCCCTTATAATCGTCCACCCTGCAGGAATCATAATTTTACTTTTTATAACCCCTTCAATTAAGGACAAACAAATGAAGAACCGGTTTCTAGTATTGTTTTCAATCGTTATTTTTTCTGGCTATTCGGCCATCAATGCATCGGCGCAAGCCGCTGCCCCAGAAACCGTAAAAAGCCCCGGCGGCCAATTTGCGAGCGAGACCCACTTCGAGCCGGGAAAAGGCGTCCTGATTACAGAGGCGGCTAAAATTACCGCTGCTGTGTTATCGGTGGATAAACAAGACCGAAGTATCGTTGTTAAAGGGCCTGACGGTAAAGCACAAAAAATCGAATTGACCGAGGACGTGAAGAATTTCGATCAGATACACCCAGGGGATGAACTCGTCGTCGAGGTGTATACTGCTCTGGCGATGCAACTCGCCAAACCCGGTGAAGAGTTTACTGATACCGTCTCCAGTGCGGTTGCTATTGCCCAACCCGGACAGAAACCGAAATTAGTCAATGTAGACATTGTCGAAGTACTGGCCAAGATTACCGAGATCAATAAAGAGACCCGCGAAGTAACAGTGACGGGGCCACTGGGTAACTCAGTGACTATGCAAGTGCCGGAAAAAATGAAGAAGTTTGATGAACTGAAAGTTGGGGATGAGGTAAACGCAAGATACATTGAGGCATTTGCTGCATCGATAGAAAAAGTTAATTAAACCTGTTAACCAAAGGCAAAACGTAAGCAGACCTGAATGATGAAACGACTGGCGGAATTTCTGAAGACAACGGCATTGGGCGGCTTATTCGTGATACTGCCGGTGCTCCTGCTTTATCTGCTGCTCGCCGAAGCCATTGATTTAATCATAATGGTGGCCACTCCCATCGCGGACCTGTTCCCGGCAGGGACATTTGATGGTCTCGAGTTTCCCGGAGTCTTAGCGTTGCTGCTGCTTCTGGGCGTGTCTTTCCTGATCGGGCTCGGCGTACGTTCCAGGACTGGCAGGACTGCCGGACTATGGATTGAGAGGGTGATATTAGGCCGCCTACCCGCTTACACAGCCATCAAGCGTCTGACCAAGGGCTTTCTGGAGGCAGGCGAAAACGGCGTCAGGGCAGCCGTGCTGACAAATTCAGAAGACGAACGGGAGATAGTTTATTTAATCGAGGACCATGGCGATGGTGAAGTGACCGTACTGCAGCCCTGGGCACCCGCAGCCTTTGCCGGCTCGATAAAGATTGTTAGCCGGGAGCGCATTAAAATCCTGGATAGCAACCTCGGCGATGTCTCGATGATTATGAGTCACTGGGGTGTTGGGGCTCTGGACCTGCTGGGCAAGGACAGTAGCAGCGATGCGGAGGGGAAACAAAAAATTGGCTGATCAGGGAGTGGAGGCCGGCTGGCGTCTTCGACTGGGTACAATAATATTCGTCGCCAGTTTTTGCAGCCCCATCCTTATACCGCTGGTGACAAGCTCGAATCTTAACACCGAATGGAAAACTGCGCTGTCGGGTTTGCTTGCCTTCGGCATTCCGGAACTTGGCGCTATCATCGCCGTCGCCATTATGGGAAAGCCGGGCTTTGAGATGATCAAGAGCCGGGTGCTGGCGCGACTGAAGCATCTCCGTCCGGCGGAAACTGTGAGTCTGGCCCGCCACCGTATCGGTCTGCTGATGTTCTGCCTGCCACTGCTTTACGGCTGGCTGGAGCCGTATGTGCGCGGCCTGTTTTTGGAATCAGCACTCCACTGGTCATTTTCATTGGCGTTAGATCTGGTGTTCATTACCAGCTTCTTCGTGCTCGGCGGCGGATTCTGGGAAAAGATCAGAGCGCTTTTTTTGCACAGAGAATCTGCCCTTGTTGCAGAGATGCCGCAATCTGCTCCGCCAGACTAACCTGCATAGTTCTTGCGCAGGCCTGATTTTCCCTGGCGCAGCGTCGGCCAACGGCAAAAGCCAGCGTCGGAGGTATTGTTTCCAGCCTGAAAATTGGCCTCAACCACGCGCCGTTTACAGGCTGGAAATTGCAACGATTCCCGGGTACAGACGTCGCCCCGATGGCGCTACCTCAGTCGCGCGCCTGCCTACACGCGGTCGAAGAGGTCGACTCGGTTTAATCGCCCTGCATCAATCCGTAATCTGGAACAGTATCCAGACACTGACCAGGTGCATGCCGCCTCATCGAATGTAAAAACTCAGTGCATTGGGGCTGAATTCACGTGGGTCGGCTTGCTCGGAAAAGCGATAGGGGTTGCGCTGATTATCCAGCCCGGAGACCAGGTAACGCTGCGCTTTCAGATCATAATAGACCTCGAGCGTACTCCATTGCACCGGGACCTGGTAATAGTTCAGCGCGTGGGCCTCCGAGGTACGCCACAGTTGACCCTCCAGGTCGTAGTTGTCCGCCACGGCAATCTGCCAGCTGTCTTCGTCGAGGTAGAACACGCGCCGGGAATAGATGTGTGTCATGCCCGGCTTCAGGGTCCCCTCCACCACCCACACCCGGTGCAATTCATAGCGGGCCAGTTGAGGGTTGATATGCCGGGTCTTGATAATGTCGCGATAACTGGCATCCCTGCTGTGGATAGTATAGGCGTTATAGGGAATATACAGCTCCTGCTTACCCAGCAGCCGCCACTCAAACCGCTCCGGTGAGCCGTTGAACATATCGAACTCGTCGACGGTGCGGAGATTGTCGACGTTAAAGGCGGGAAACTCATGGGCGACATTGGGCAGACGCAGCACCCGTCGCAGCGCCCGGCTATACCGCCAGATCTTGCGCGGATCGGCTGTCTGGTCGATCGGATCGAGTGCCAGAGTTCCGTTGCCCGCCAACAGACCCGGTTGGATGGTCTTGCTCTTCAAGGCAAACAACATGTTCGGGAACTTATCCCGCAGCACTGTCCCGGGTGGTGCGCCGTAAGGAAACGCCCACTCCTGCAGTGCCAGGGTCACGGTATAGCGCCCCTTGCGGGTTACCGCGGCCTGCCCAAAGCTGCGGCTGATGCGAATACCGCGCCAGCGCAGGTTGTGGTTCCACACCACCTCGACGCCACTTTGCGGTATCGGGAACGGCGAACTGACGTTGGCACCAACCACCCCACCCTTGCCTTCGCGGATGACCTGTGCGGTGCTGGCGTTTGCCTTGACGCCGGCATAGACCCAGTCCGGGTAGGAGGCGGAACGCCGCGTCGGGTAAACGCGCATGTGCCAGGTTTCCGGGTAATTACGCAACAATGCCTTCTGACCCTCGCTGAGCTTGTCGGCGTGTTCGTCCATCGTGTCGGCGCTAATGCGAAACAGCACCGGGTCGTCGGCAAAGGGATCGACGTGTTGTCTTTCGGACTCATAGCCGGCGGGCGGCGCGGTGATGCCACCGCTCCAGGCCGGGATGGTGCCGTCAGCATTGCCGGCGCGCTCGGCGCCCAGCGGTGTGAGTTCGGGACCATCGAGCCTAGCGGCTTGTTCGGGTGTGGCCGCCGCCACGAGGTTGGCGGATCCCAGTACCATCGTCAGCCAGAAGATAAATATCTGCCACATACTCATCACCCCCTAGAAGGTATAACTGATCCGCAAACGGAGCATATCGCGGTCGTTAAGAAGATTTCGATCACCCGCACCGAAGAAATTGGTATAACTCAGGTTACCGGTCCAACGGTTGATGTAGTTGAGCCCGAGTCCGGCAGTAAACGATTTTCGCTCTTCCACGAAGGTGCTGACCGGTGCCGGCGTGGTGCCGCGCACGTCGTGTGTAAAAAGAACCCTCGGTACCAGGCTGATTCCACCCAGAATGCCCTGGTAAGTCAGCGAGCCACCGAGCCGGTAACCCCAGGAATCCGCAGAGGGTGTTTCGACGGCCTGCAACGGTAACTCATTGCGACCCGGCATATCGTGCACGTGGGCCCAGGCGATGTCGGCGTTGGCGGCGGTCTGCGCCGCGCCAAAGCGTGGTCCGAACAACTGGGTAAGACCCACCGTCGCCTGCGTACGATCCAGCTTGACGAATCCCCTGATGCGCTGATCGGCGCCGAAAGTGCCCAGGCTGCTGTCTGAATCGCTGAACTGAATGGGCGAAAGGACCGCCGCAAACAACTCGTTCAGGTTGAGCTGGAAGGGGTAATTGCGGTGATGAGAGACCTCGCCCGAAACCAGCATGCCGCGCTTGAGCGTGGCCGTGTTGAAACTCACACCGACCATGGTGATGTCCTCGGGGTACTCCAGCTGATAGCCGGCCTGGTTGGCATAGCCGCTGGTGGTCAGCTGCTCGGCGGTATCTAACGCGGCATCGGCGGCCTCAGCCGGTGTCAGTCCGGTGGATAGATAAGGGGGCAGCAGGGTTGCCGCCAGCGCATCGACATCCGCCTGGGTGGTCTGGTCGACCACCGCCTGGCTGGCCGTCAGCCCGTTCACCAGCGGCAGGCGGCTATGATAACGCACCAGGTGGACGGAAATCTTGGTGGCATTGCTACCGGACAGAAACGTAGTGGCGGTAAACCCGAACTGACCCTGATCGCCGGGTGTGTCGACACCGCCATTGCCGGGCAGCTTGAAGAAGTCGGGGTCGAAGCCAAGTGTACCGGCTGGCAGAGCGAAAGCAGTGTCCAGGTCCGTACCGAGATCCGAAAACTGTCCTGCACCGAGCATGGCGATGTTGAGGCCGTCTCCACCGAGGAGGTCATTGTTTGAAAAATAGGAGCCCACCGGCGGCAGCCCGACCCGTTTCCATTCATACTGGTAATAGGCCTCGACGGCAACGGACCTGGTAAGGTTGGCCGCCCCCCAGAGCATGCCCTGCGGGGTCAAGACATCGCGGGCCGGCGTCGCCGGTTCGTTGAGCGCTGACAGATCGAGCGGATTGATGACGTCGACACCGTCGCGGATGAAGTTACTCTCGCCCCAGTTCACCACCTGGTCACCCAGGCGGAACAACAGCGGGATACCGCCGACCGTTTGCCGCATCGAGAGATAGTGATCGAGCAAGTCGGCGTCTTTTCCGACAATGTCTTTGCCGTCATCACTCAGTGGCGTGCGCGCGCGATCGTCTTGCTGGTTTTCGTAATCGTAGAAAGCAAAGCCGCGGACATAGGCACCGAACTGCCGCCAGGCCAGCGTGAGGTCGGCGTTGAATCGCAGGGCGTTGGAGAACACACCCTGCTTGTAGTTCAGTGTGCCGTCATCCTGGTTGGCCGATGAGCGCTGGCCGCCGTTGGCGATGGCGACCAGCTCTTTATCAGCGTCATCGATGCGTACTCCCAGCCCATAGGCAGCGGTAAGGTCCAGCAAGCCGTCCACTCCCCCGGCATGGAAGTCGCCAGACCAGCACGGCGGGACGAACAGACAGCCTGCAATCAGTAAAATAGCATGTGCGTCTTTAACTCGCACCGACATTACAGAGCCGACAGTGGCATAACGATCACTGTATTTAATACTGAGTACGGAAGTTAGCCGGCATAAACTTGCGAGACCGTCGAGCAAGTCCTGAACAGTCTTATGCCCAGCCTTGTTGTCCATGAATTGACGCCCTGTTGTTATTGGTTTTTACCTCGGATCAAGACTTCAGAGTGCCGTTCGAGATAATCGGCGAACACACGAATGGATACTGCTGCTGTGGACAGTTCCTGGACCAGTCTATCTATCGCGACGGCATCCATGGCTGATACAACGCCCCCGCTCTGCTTCAGTATCGCGCGCGCCTGCTTAGCCGCGCTTTCCACGCTCTCGGCCAGGCTCACGATGTCACCGCGCTCCTCTCGCCTTGCTGGACGGGCATCTCGACGCCCCAGAATGTAAATTAATTTCTACGCGAGCCCTAAGAAAATAGCAGAACCATGCTAATAATCCCAGCCCATTGTCTGGCGGTACTAATGTCAACTTCAGGCTAAATCGGTCAGACTACACGCATGAAACGGGCCGCCTGCCACCCCACCCATACAGCGAGGCAGCCTTCATCCGCTCGAACCTGGATCTCCTGGAACGTCCGGCGGATCGCGGGTTCTTCCGGGACTATGCGGCATATATCACCGGTAACCATGTTGACGAGGGCGAACCAGCACCCCCTGACCTGGCGCCCGGTGCGCAGGCCTTCTATGACCTGCTCACCAATCATCTCCCCGCGCAAGCCCCCATCCTGCTGGACGAGCTTCCGCCACGTATGCGCACCAAACTGGAGGGCATCAATCCTGCGGCCCATAATCTTTCACGGTTACGGGCCGACGTCATCCTGTTGCATGGGCGCGCTGACACCATGATCCCCTATACCGAGAGCATCGCACTGGCCGGTGCCCTGCCGGAGAGTCAGGTGCAGCTGTGACTTGTTGACGGGCTCGCCCATGTGAATTTCAAGCCAAAGGCGCATGACGTGCCGCAACTGCTTGGCGCCATGGAGGCGCTGCTTGCCAAGCGTATGCCGCGACCAGGTCAGGACCGTTTATAAACTAAGAAGCTTTTGTCTATTCTTGGTTTTCATGCTTGTCTTGGCTCCTCGTTGAATGATTCGCCGGTCTGCCTCTGTGAATGTGTGCTGGAAATACGCAATGCGATTGGATCCGAGAATATTTCCGCGAGTCAGCAGCCGGCCACCGAAATCACGCAGCTTGACCGACGAATTCACCGACGGATCGTCTGTCTCGACGTAGTAGCCAAACAGTGTCTCACCGTCACCAATCTCTGTCAGCGGCAGGATTACCGGTTTGTCATCGTTGGGGAAAGTGCCGTGGTACTCCTGTACTGCCTGGTGCAGAACATGAATGAGCTGCGCGATGGCAGTGCTCGTTGATCACCTGCATGCGCTCTTCAGAAGCAACGCGAACCGTGCCGTGAAGACTCAAACAGGCCAGACGGTGACCCTGCCCGCTAGTTGCTGTTTCCGAAGAACAACCACATAGTGACCACGGTTAAGTGAATGGAGTGTTGTTCGCGACTACTTCGGGAACAGGAACTGGAGGGTGAATTTGAGTGTCCAGTCCGGCGCAGTATCCGGTTTCTCGATATTGTAAAAGGCCCCGGCTCGCGTGTTAATCGCCTGGCCGCCGACTTTGAACAGTCTGCCGACTCCAGCGCCCAACGGTACAGTCCAGCGATTTCCGGAACCCGCTTTCCAGTTAGCGGTGATGGTGGGATCACTGAACAGAAACCAGCCATCATCGAGGTTGTAGTTCACGAATGGCTGCACCAGGAACTGGCTGACGCTGTCACGATTGTGCGAGCCCGCAAAGGACCAGAGCTGTCTGCCCAGTACACCCACGGACCAGGGCTTCGGCTGCATGAGTATAACGGCGGTCGGCCCCGCACTCCACTTGCCCGAGCCGGTAAAGTCACTGGTGGCGGTGCGCAGGGTCAGCGACGGTCCGACGCCCCAAATCATTTTCCCCGGTTCGGCCGGCGACAGGAAAAGCGAGTAATTGATATCGCCAAGCCCCCACTTGCTACTCGATTTGTTGATATCCTCTGTACCGCCCTGCGGCAACACCGGCAGGCCCGAGATAGTACCGGGTACGCGAATGATAGGCGCAATAACCCGGTTGATCAGGTTCCAGTCGCCGATCCTGACCGGGATGACCGGCTGGACATTCATCACGAAAGCCTCACCGTTATCGGCGCCAAAATCAAAGTTGTTTTCGAACGGCACGCTGATCAGGCTGCCGACCGGATTCTGCGTCTTGGCACGCAGATCCTCTTCTGCATGCAACAGCGGATGAAATGCTGTCATGAGTCCGATGGCGGCAGCCATCACGGAAGCACGGGCCGGTTTCACGAAGGTGTTGATATTGTGCAAAAGATTGTTCATTGTCAGTGTTTCCCGTTAGAGTTTGCTGCGCATCCGCGATGCAAAATAATCACTTAAATTTCGAGGGTCAGGCTTGCTGTCAAGCTGGCGCAGGCACTGATACCTTAAGATCCTATCTGTGGTCTTCTCACTGCATCAACTCCGTATTCTGGGCGCATGGCGTTTATTGTTCCGAATACATAACCATCGGAACAACACCGCTGTCTATTGGACTTTGGTCTAATGTCACAACAATATAAGTTTGTTAAACTGGCTGCGCCTGCAGAGTATGCAGCGCCCGCGGCGTAGCGTCCAGCGACGCAATGCAGTACCAGACCGCGATTTCATGACTGGCCGGAGGAAGAATCAAGATGCAAATCAAGACAAAAACCTTAGCTTCGCTGCTGGTGGGAATATTTGCGTCAGCGGTGCTGGCGGGGGTGCAGGCGCAGGCTGCAACCGGGAAACCCAACATTCTCATGATCATGTCCGACGACGTCGGCATTACCAACCTCAGCGGTTACAGCCGGGGGATGGCGGGCTATCGCACACCCAATATCGACCGCATTGCCAACGAGGGCGTGCTCTTCACCGACTACTACGCGGAGCAGAGCTGCACCGCCGGTCGCTCAGCCTTCATCACGGGGCAGTCCCCGATCCGCACCGGGCTGACCAAGGTCGGTTTTCCCGGCGCCTCCATCGGCATACAAAAAGAGGATCCGACCCTGGCCGAGATGCTCAAGCCGCTCGGCTACGCCACCGGCCAGTTCGGCAAGAACCATCTCGGTGATCGCAACGAGTTCCTGCCGACCGTGCACGGCTTCGACGAGTTCTACGGCAACCTCTATCACCTGAACGCCGAGGAAGAGCCCGAGAACCCGGATTATCCGAAGGACCCGGCGTTCCGCGCCGAATTCGGACCCCGTGGCGTCCTGGACTGCAAGGCCACGGCCAGGCCGAGCGACTTCGAGGACCCCCGCTTTGGCCCCATGGGCAAGCAGCAATGCGAGGATACCGGGCCGCTCACCAAGAAACGCATGGAGACCGCGGACGAGGAGTTCGTCGGCCGCGCCATGGACTTCATCAAGACCAACACCAAAGCGGGCACGCCCTGGTTCGCCTGGCTGTCGACCTCGCGCATGCACTTCTACACCCACCTGAAGGAGGAGAGCGAGGGCGTCACCGGACTCGGCATCTTCGCCGACGGCATGGTGGAGCATGACGGCCACGTCGGCCAGGTGCTGGACCTGCTCGACGAGCTGGGCATCGCCGACAACACCATTGTGCTCTATACCGCCGACAACGGCCCGCATTACAACGAGTGGCCGGACGGCGGCCTGTCGCCGTTCCGCGGCGAAAAGAACACCAACTGGGAGGGCGGCTACCGCGTGCCCATGTTCGCGCGCTGGCCGGCCAAGTTCAAGGCCGGGAGCGTGATCAACGACACCACCTCGGCGCTCGACTGGGTGCCGACGCTGATGGCCGCGGCCGGCAACCCGGAAATCAAGGAGCAACTGATGCAGGGCACCAGCCTCGGCGACAAGAAGCTCAAGGTCCATCTCGACGGCTACAACCTCCTGCCCAACCTGGCCGGGGAGTCGGGCAAGGACGCCGACTGGCCGCGGCGCGAGTTCCTCTACTGGAACGACGGCGGCCAGCTGGTCAGCCTGCGCTATGACGACTGGAAACTGGTCTTCATGGAGCAGCGCGAGCGCGGCTTCATGGTCTGGGCCGAGCCCTTCGTGCCGCTGCGTGTCCCGAAGATCTTCAACCTGCGCACCGACCCCTTCGAGCGCGCCGACACCGACTCCAACAACTACGAGCGGTGGTGGATCGAGCGTGTCTTCGCGCTGGTGCCGGCGCAGACCTTCGTGAAGGAGTACATCGATACCTTCAAGGAGTTTCCGCCGCGACAGAAGCCCGCCAAGTTCAACGTGGAAGATGCGCTGTCGACGCTTAAATCGTCCGCTGGCAACTAAGTACCAGTAACAGTGATACTGCGACGCGGCACGTACATGGATGTACGTGCTCCTCAGTCGACCAACAGCGGCTCAGGCGTGGCTTTTATGAGTGTCACCAATGGCCCAGGCCAGCGCGTCCAGCAGCGCCTGGTCGTCGACGGGTTTGCGAAAGAATCCCGCGGCCCCGGCCCGTTTGGCCGCCGCGCGCGTTTCTTCGGTATCCTGTGCTGATACAAATATAACGGGTGTATGCAGGCCGCGTTCCGCAAGCAGGCCGGGCATGGCCAGTCCACTGGTGCCCTGCATACGAATATCCGCGATAATGCACGCGCACTGTGGCAGCATCGGCGCGCTCAGCAATTCATCGACACTGGCAAAGCTTTTCGCAGCCATGCCGGCAGAGCGGAACAGCCGGACCAGCGCTTTACGCACCGAGGCATCATCGTCGAGAATGTAGATTGTACGTTCTTCGCCCCCAACCATATCCGCCATCGCCCTCCTCTTTGGGAGACTATCGCGAACAGCTGTCTTGCCCAATTGGACCAAAGGCGTAGTATTTGAGGGTGCCTGACACTTATTGCCGATCCGGGTGATTTGCACGGGTGCCGGGCAGCAGCTTCGCGCCTGCGCACAGCTGCACCAGCTCGGCTGCCGAGCTGGTGTGCATTTTCTCCATGACGTGGGCACGATGCACCTTGACGGTTTTTTCGCTGATGCCCAACTGTACCGCGATCTGCTTGTTCATCGCACCTGTCATGACTTGCTGCATGACTTCCCGTTCCCGGCTCGTGAGCGTTGCAAGCCGCTCCTGCACGGACTTTGTCAGCGTGCGCTGACGCTGCATTTCGCTCTGTTTTATGATCGCCTTGTCAACTGCTTCGATTAGGGTGTATTCGTCCACCGGCTTGGTCAGAAAGTCCACCGCCCCCAGTTTCATGGCCTGTACGCTGGCAGGGATGTCACCGTGCCCGGTCAGGAAAATGATGGCGGTCTCTGCGCCAGCCGCGATGAGCCGGTGCTGCAATTCCAACCCGTCTGTTCCCGGCATCTGTAGATCCAGAATCAGGCAGGCGGCCTGAATGTCCTGCGCCTGCGTCAGGTATTCATCGGCGCAGGTGTAGGTCTCGGTTTCATAGCCATGGACGCGCAGCAATCTGGCCAGACTCTTCCTGACCGAAGCATCGTCATCGACAATCACGACTCTGGCACTGGATTCAGACACTTCTCACCTATGCAGCACTTGTCGGCAGGGAAAATGATAACTCCGCACCACCCCCGGGTGCATTAGCCACCCATATTTCCCCCCCGTGAGCTGCGATGATACGCCGGCAAATGGCCAGGCCGACGCCGAGACCACCGCTACGTCCGGTAAAGAAAGCATCGAATACGTGTGGCAGATCGTCTTCCTTGATGCCGGGTCCGCTGTCCTGAATCGTTGTGACGATTTCATCCTCCAGGACCTGCGTGCGAATCATCAGCTGTCGCCGGTCCGAAGGGAGTTCGTGCATGGCGTGAATAGCGTTGACAGCCAGGTTCATAATAACCTGCTGTATTTCCACACGTCCGGCCAGTACGGGGGGCAGACTGGTTTGCGCCTCGAAGTCTACCAGAACATGCAGCCCTTCCAGTTCGGTTTTAAGTAATTGAAGAATATCAGCAATTGCCTCGTTGACTGAAAATTGTTCACGTTTGATTTCGCCCTTGCGCAGCATATCGCGAAGACTGTGAATTACCTGTCCGGCGCGTTTGTCATCGCGGATAATATCTTCGATAATTTTGTGCACCTCTTCCATGTCGGGGGGGGCATGCTGCATGAAGCGACGTGCGGCCTGGGCATTGCTGAGTATCGCCGCCAGGGGTTGATTCAGTTCGTGGGCCAGTGCCGAGGTCAGTTCGCCCAGCATGTTGACGCGCGCCAGGCGTTCCACCTCGCGCTGGGTATTGTGGAGATCCGTCTGGGTCTTGACTCGTTCCGTAATGTCTTCACCGATACTGAAAAATCCGGCGGGGGAGCGATCGGGCTTGTCGATTCTGACCGTTGACCACAGCAGTCTGCGTTGCTCGCCGGTGGCGGAAAGCAGCGTCCACTCACTACGGAGCCGCGGACCGGTCTGTAACGCCGCCTGCATCCGGGATTCGAATTCCTGGCGTTCTGCCGGCACCACCAGTTCGCGGGCCGGTCGACCGATCAGCTTGGCCGATGTATAGCCGGTGATGCGTTCCAGGAAGGGATTGACAAAGTTGACAATGCCCGCCGCATCGATTCCGACCACCGCCAGCTCGATATTGGCGAGGAAAGCCTGCCAGCGCTCCTCGCCCAGCGCCAGCTGCTGCGCATAGTGTCTGACACGTACGGCATTTGATACCAGTTCATAGGACAGCGCCGCCACGATGGCAAGAAAGGCAAAACTCACCATGTACGGTGTGGCGATAACACCGTGATCCACCAGAATGGAATGAATACCGCCAAACAGCAGGAAGGTAACGATGCTACCGCCAACAAGCACAGCAGGGCCTTTAACACCCTGGCGCCAGCTGCGTAACGCGGCATCGACGGTGTAGACAAGTATCAGCAACACCCCGAAGTTAGCCAGTTGGTTCCAGGGATTCGGCGTACCCAGGGCGACGGAGAAAGACTCGCCCAAAAAGGTCTCATGGTGTACCACGGAATCGATGTGCAGGTAGATCAGACTGCTCGGTGACACAAAGTTGATAACCAGGGCAATGGTCCATACCAGGCTGATGGCACCGGCCAGCCAGCGCCGTGCCGTACCGAGTTGCAGGTAGACAAACCAGACTATGGACATGAGGATGATGTATACAAACAGCACGCCCCATTTCAGCAGGCTGGCGTAGGTTGCCACTGATTGGGTGTTAAACAGGATGAGCTCGGTAATGGCGTTGCCCGCCGCCCCCAGTGCCATCACGGCGGACAACATATAGGCCTGATTGCCGTGATCCTTCCACCACAACAGCAGATGCAGCAGGCCAAGCATGGCGCAGGCGGCCCCACACATTGACCAGGCGATGGTTAACCAGTTCATATTCTTATAATACAGGTTTTGGCTATGTCCGATTATTATGATATCTCATCGAGAATTGAATGGCATTTCTGATTCATTTTCCACAAATGCAGGCTTACTTACTTTGACTGGCCTTCCTGCAACGCCTCAAACTTTCGCTGTGGTCCGCCTATAGAGTAAGATTCGGGTCCTGGTTTTCAAGATTCGAGATTCCCGATGTACAACACGCGCGTTGCTGCATTGAGCCGGCGGTGGTTTCATCGCACGGTCGTTTTGGTCGGGCTGGTAATGGTGTCGGGCTGGCTCGCTACCGCGCAGGCAGCGTCCGCACCGCAGTATGCCGGCACCGAGCGCTGCGCAGCCTGTCACGCTCAGGAAACCGAACGCTGGCGTGGCTCCCACCATGACATGGCCATGGCCGAGGCGACGGGACAGACAGTGCTCGGTGATTTCAGTGATACCGAGTTCACCGCACACGGTGTTACCTCGCGTTTCTACAGGAAAGATGAGCGCTTCTTCGTGCGCACCGATGGCTCGGACGGCAAGCTGCATGACTACGCAATCCGCTATACGTTTGGCTGGTACCCGCTGCAGCAGTACCTCATCGAATTTTCGGACGGTCGCCTGCAGAGCCTGGGCATCGCCTGGGATACGCGCCCGGCGGACGAAGGCGGTCAGCGCTGGTTTCACCTCTATCCCGACGAGGCAATGGACCACAATCACCCATTGCACTGGAGCGGGCGCGAGCAGACCTGGAACTACCAGTGCGCGGAGTGCCACTCGACCAACCTGCACAAAAACTATGATCCGGCGAGCGACGCATACAAGACCAGCTGGAGCGAGATCGATGTAGCCTGCGAGGCCTGCCACGGGCCCGGCTCGAAACACGTTGCCTGGGCCGAGACGCTAACCAGGGATGCGGCAGCTGAGAACGACGCGAGCAAAGGACTGGTGGTCGATCTCGCCGACCGCGATGGCGCAACCTGGAGCACCGACCCGCAGACCGGCAAGCCGCGGCGCAGCAAGGCGCGCGCAAGCCATACCGAGATCGAGTTGTGCGCACGTTGCCATTCGCGGCGCGGTCAGATCTGGGACAACTACGAATACGGCGAGCCGCTGCACAACACCCACCGTCTGGCGCTGCTGAACCAGCAACTGTATTTTCCCGACGGCCAGATCAAGGATGAAGTCTATGTCTACGGCTCTTTTATCCAGAGCCGCATGTACGCCGCCGGAGTGACCTGCCACGACTGTCACGAGCCGCACAGCCTTAAACTGCGCGCCGCCGGCAACCCGCTGTGCACGCGCTGTCACCTCCCGGCGCAGTACGATTCCCAGCGCCATCATCACCACCCGCAGGGCTCGCCGGGCAGCGCCTGCACGGCCTGCCACATGCCGCAGCGCAGCTACATGGTGATCGACGAGCGGGCCGACCACAGCCTGCGGGTACCCCGCCCGGATCTGAGCGATAAGCTGGGTAGCCCGAACGCCTGCAACGCTTGCCACACCGACAAAGCGGCGGCCTGGGCGGCCAAAGCGGTGCAGGACTGGTACCCGGACAGCCGGTACCGCGGGCCACACTTCGGCGAGGTACTGCAGGCCGCACGCCGCAACAGTCCGCAGGCGTCGGAGCATTTGCTGGCGCTGGCCAGTGACCGTAAACAAGCGGGTATCGTTCGCGCTACCGCGGTTGATGAACTGCGCGAGCATGCAAGTCCCGACCAGCTGGAGACGGTGCAGCGCCTGTTAGCGGACGACGATGCGCTGGTGAGAGCGGCAGCGGTGCGCTGGCTGGAACTTACCGACCTGCATACGCAGGTGGACCAGGGCTGGACACTGCTCGAAGACCCGGCGCGCACAGTGCGGCTGGAAACCACGCGCGTGCTGGCGCCGGTATCACGCCAACACCTGCCGGACAAATTCCGCACCCAGCTCGACGCAGCGTTGCAGGAATACGCCACCGCGCAGAACGTCACCGCAGAACGGCCTGAGGCGCACCTCAACTTAGGCTCGGTTGCCGCCGCAACGGACAAACCGCTGCAGGCCGAGCAGGAGTACCAGGCCGCGATTCGCCTCGACAAGACCTTTGCGCCAGCCTACGCCAACCTGGCTGACCTTTACCGCCAGTATGATCGTGACGCCGATGGCGAGCAGGTGTTGCGGCAAGGTATCGCCGCGGTACCCGACGACGCGTCGCTGCACTATGCGCTGGGCCTGTTGCAGGTGCGCCGGCAACAGATGCCCGAGGCCGCCAAATCCCTGCATCGGGCTGTCGAGCTGGCACCAGGGTCGACGGGCTATCGGTATGTGTACGCCCTGGCGTTGCAGCGGGAAGGTCAGGTCACCGAGGCTATCAGCGAGCTGGAAGCCCTGTTGAAGCGCGATGCG
>Ga0316197_10000797_pt1 | contig 22150 bp, 19 predicted proteins | sample OudBiesiAoxic_MG_FD_204939 | JGI IMG/M metagenome (GOLD analysis project Ga0316197, IMG submission 204939) | Coastal sediment microbial communities from Oude Bieten Haven, Netherlands - site A oxic | ecosystem: Environmental > Aquatic > Marine > Coastal > Sediment | place: Netherlands... | reverse complement strand
GCACACGCAAGTGTGCTACCCGTAACCAAGGCGCTGGCCCGCGCCACAACATGAGGAGAACGACCATGAAGGTTCGCAATTCGCTCCGCTCGCTCAAGAACCGGCACCGCGACTGCCGTGTTGTGCGCAGAAAAGGCCGCGTTTACGTGATCAACAAAACGCAGCGTCGGTTCAAAGCCCGCCAAGGCTGAACCACGCGACATGAAGAACAAAAACCGCTCCGGCATTGGGGCGGTTTTTTTCGTTTCAGCATGGACTTCGGCGCACCTCATACTCCGGGCGCGAGAAATACGGGGCGTAATCCGTTGCAATCGGCGGCTTGTCTTGGCGCTCGACCCCGCGGGCGGGTCCTGCACGGTAAGGATACTCGATCACATCGCGTCTCGGTTTAATCTCACCGATCCCCGTGGCTTCTGCATCGTATGCCGGAAGGGGCCGCGGCCCTTTGGCTAATTTGATCCGCTGGCAATCAAAGCTGTCCTGAACAAGGATGTCTGTTTCCCACTGCCTAAGATCAACCATGTGGCCTGCCTTGGTCGATAAACCGACGACACCAAACCCTAGCGCCTCAGGCAGCTCGATCATCGTAGTACTATCGATTCCGAAAAGTGCTTGCTCATCCTGCCACACCGGGCCAGTTGCGAATTCAACAGTATAGACGCCGGGCGGCACCAATACCTTAAAAAACCGCCCCCCTTTAATGTAGCCTGCAAGGGCAGGCACGCCCGTGTCCGCATCCGACAATAGCATAAAAAACTCGGCACCGGCCGCAGTGCGCACCTGAAGCGGAAATACAGCAGGCAAACCCGTTGTGTTCCACAAAAGCCCATGGCGCGCCGGTTCACTTTCGGCGGACTGTGCTATGACGCTGGACAACAACAGAGCACAGGTCAGCGCGCAGCCTTTAGCCACTTTGAAAAAACCGAATATAAAGACGTCGCGCATGGCGGTAATCAAACCGCTCTGACGCCGCTTTTGCAAGTCACCGGTCAGCACCAGCGCGTCAGGCCGCCCCTTCTGTCTTGATGCGAATGACGGCGCCACAGTGTTTGCAGTGCGAAGCATCATAGTCATGCTTGAGCAAACCGCATGATTCACATTCCTGAGTGACCTTGGGTGGCTGAATGATCGCGCGCGCAAGCTGCACAAAAAGCGCCACACCCACCACCATAATCAAAACAGCCAATAACTTGCCGCCTGTCGTCGTCGGTGTGATATCACCATAGCCCGTCGTCGTAAGCGTTGTGACCGTAAAATAAAGCGCATCGACATACCCATCGAGCCCTGCCGACTTGTCGACAAAGAGAGCAAAAACAACCGAGGTCGTAAAAAAGACAAAGACGAAAAGGTTCACTGCCGCGATCAATGCGCTCTCGTGGCGCGAAAAGAAGACACTGCTGTCGCGTAGATCAGCAAGCAGTTGGTAGGAATGCAGGATACGCAAGCCGCGCAGAATACGAAGAAACGCAAGATTGGCGTGAATGAACGGAGCGACGAGCAACGACACAATCACAATAATATCTGCAATCGTGTAAATCTTGCGCAGCATGGCCCGCCGGTTTTCTGCGATCCACCACCGAGCAGAAAAATCCGCGAGGATCAAAAGCCCCAGAACAAACCCCAAAGCCTCTAGTTCTGGCGTTGCCGGCCACGGTGCAATCGCGATGAATAGTAATATTGTAAAGGCGTCGAATGCGATCAACCCAAACCGAAATCTGCGCGACCCGACGCGCGATCCGGTGTAGAGTTCAGTAAGTATCGCTTTGAAACCAGTCGCCATTCTGCCAATCAAATCGACCAAACGGCGGTTTGGCAAGCCAACAAAAGCTATGGCAAGACTTCTTCTGGGTTTCAGGAAACCTCGCGATCCTTTCCGCTTGTGGCTGGCATCTTTGTATTCGGGTATGCAAGAACGCCCTTGTTATAGTGCGCCCCAGGTATACTTGATGTGGCTAGTGAAACGTCTGAAAGGCCATCCCGTGACCAACACCACCGAATATACACCACCCAAAGTCTGGACATGGGATACAAGCAGCGGCGGAAAATTCGCCAGCATCAACCGCCCGATTGCCGGGCCTACGCATGATAAAGAACTGCCAATTGGCAAACATCCGTTTCAGCTTTACTCGATGGGGACGCCAAACGGCGTCAAAGTCACCGTTCTGTTCGAAGAGCTTTTGGCGCTTGGGATCAAAGAAGCAGAATACGATGCCTGGCTTATCAGAATAGGTGACGGCGATCAGTTCGGCAGCGGCTTTGTCGAGGTGAACCCCAACTCCAAGATACCGGCGCTTATGGACCGCTCTGGCGACACGCCTCAGCGTGTATTCGAATCCGGCGCGATTTTGATCTATCTGGCCGAGAAATTCGGCAAGTTCATACCCACCGATCCGGGCGCGCGTGCAGAAACACTGTCCTGGCTGTTTTGGCAAATGGGGTCAGCACCATACCTTGGCGGGGGCTTTGGTCACTTTTATGCCTATGCACCGGAAAAATTCGAGTATGCGATCAATCGGTTTTCCATGGAAACAAAACGACAGCTTGATGTGATGGATCGTCAGCTGGCCGACCACCATTTCATTGCGGGTGAAGAATATACAATCGCCGATATGGCAATCTGGTCATGGTACGGGCAGCTGGTTCTGGGGCGCCTGTATGGTGCTGCAGAGTTCCTCGATGTTGCAAGCTATGAAAACGTCATGAGATGGGCGAAAGAGATCGATGCGCGCCCCGCGGTACAGCGTGGCCGCATGGTGAACCGAACCTCTGGCGAACCGGAAACGCAACTTCTCGAACGTCATGATGCCGGTGATTTTGACACGAACACGCAAGACAAGATCGGCTAGAATAAAAAAACGCGCCCGGTTATACGGCGGGCGCGTTTTCCAGTTTCAAATCTTTACGAATCGGCAATGATGTAAGTGACTGGTCCATTGCGTCCGACGATCGTTGCGGTATCGCCGTCGATGGTGATGTCCTGACACTCTGTACCGGCCAGTTGCGCAGGTGACGTCAGCGTGCGGCAGAATTCACCGTTTCTGATCTCCCAGGCGCCATCAATAATTTCGTTGCCGTTGGGTCCTGCCGTACCAACCATTTTGTTGAATTCCTGCAGTTGGATCTTAGAGCCCGAACTGGTCAGGGTCTTCCCGACAAGCGCTTGTGTAATTGGATCCTGCGGCGCTGTAGGTGTGGGTGTTCTGTCACCACATGCGGCCAGCAAGACAGCAGATGAAACAAGTGCAATTGATATTTTTTTCATAGGTCCCCCTTAGATATTGGATTTTGTGTGGAGTATCTCCGCCACTTACAGACCATGTACAGCTCAGCGATTATTGATATTTGTCAATTATTTGTAATTATTCAAAGCAATCATCCTCGCAAAAGAAGTAGGCAGTTGGGATGTTGGCGAAGGCTGAATCTTACTAGTATTCGCGCAATGAATTACCGATTATTTTTGTCGGAATTAACTTGCGCTCAGCCCCCAGTTATGTTTCTGATGGTTTTAGTCAGGATTAATTCCGAACCTTAACAACTGCTATGGATACAAACATGACCCTTAGACGCATGACCGCAGCCGCATTGGCCATCAGTTGCGCCCTACCCGCCTACGCAAGCGGTGAGCTGAACCTTTATTCGTCACGCCACTATGATACCGACGAAAGGCTGTACTCCGACTTTACCGAAGCCACTGGTATCAAAATCAACCGGATTGAAGGCAAAGCAGACGAGCTTCTGACCCGGATGCAGGCCGAAGGCGCCAATAGCCCCGCAGATATACTGCTGACAGTTGATACATCACGTCTTGAACGCGCTAAAACCATGGGTCTTTTGCAAAGCATCGACAGCGATATTCTAGAAAGACGTATCCCGGGGTACCTTCACGACGATGACAACCAGTGGTTCGGGTTCTCGCAGCGCGCGCGGATTATCTTCTATGATAAAAACGAAGTCGAAAACCCGCCAATGGATTACGTTTCTCTTGCCGATCCTGCCTACAAAGGCATGGTGTGCCACCGGTCATCCTCGAACGTATATTCTCAGACACTGCTTGCTTCTGTGATCGAAAACCACGGCGAAGAAGCAGCCAGAACGTGGGCAAAAGGGGTTGTAGATAACTTTGCCCGAGCACCGCAAGGCGGAGATACCGATCAGCTACGCGGCCTTGTGTCCGGTGAATGTGATATCTCTATCTCGAACACATACTACTTTGCCCGCGCGATCCGCACAGACGTCAAAGGTCTGAGCAAGGAAGACATGGCAAACATTGGATGGGTCTTCCCCGCGCAGGGCGCTGAAGGGGCACATATGAACCTGTCCGGCGGTGGCATCGCAGTAAATGCACCTAACCGTGACAATGCAATCGCCTTCCTTGAGTATCTCGCCTCGGATCAGGCCCAGCAGTATTTCTCTGCCGGAAATGACGAATATCCGGCAGTGCCCGGCGTTGCCCTGTCACCCTCTGTCGCCGCTCTGGGCTTTTTCCAGACAGACGATGTGGATCTGTCTGACGTTGCTGCAAATGTACCAACAGCACAGCGCATTTTTAACGAGGTAGGTTGGGAATAAGGCGTCTCGCACCGTCCCCGACTACCATCAAAAGGCCGCGTTGACAGATCGTCAGCGCGGCCTGAATTTTTGATGATACGAAAAATGTTCAGCGTCGCTGGCGACCGACCTGCCGACAGATCAGCACAACAGGTAACAATCCAATAGCCACAATGACCAGACTTGGCACGGCTGCACCCTCTAGTCGTTCGTCACTTGCAAGCCTGTATGCCTGAACTGCCAATGTGTCATAGTTGAAGGGCCGCATTATCAGTGTGGCCGGCAATTCTTTCATCACATCCACAAATACAATCAACAAAGCCGTCAGCAAACTGGGGGCAAGGATCGGCAGGTGCACACGGCGCAATGTGCCAGCAGGTGTCTGACCCAACGACCGTGCTGCCGCATCCATGTTGGCAGGCACCATGGCTTGTCCTCCCTCATAAGCTCCCAGGGCAGCCGCCAGAAAACGCACCATATAGGCCGCGATCAGCAACCAAATGGAGCCCGTTACCAACAGCCCGGTAGAGACGTCAAAAGTGGCGCGCATGAAACTGTCCAGCGCATTATCAAAGGCTGCAAACGGGACCAGCAGACCGACCGCGATCACACCACCGGGCACGGCGTAGCCCAAACGCGCGATATACCCTGCGGTATTCGACTTTCGGCCCGGCACCAGCCGTTGGTAAAAACCAATCGAGATTGCCGCAGCCACCGTCACAATGGCCGCGATCGACGCAAGGGTCAGCGAATTCTGAACAAACCCGATGTATCGCGGACTAAGCAGGTTCTGCTCTGATCCGATCGCCATGCTTAGCAGGATGACAACAGGCAGACCCGCACCGAACAAGACAGGTATGCCACACATGAACATCGCCACAGCCGACTGACGTGGGGAAAGCTGCGCAGGCTCCATCCCCTGTTGGCGACGCGATGGGTCATGATATTGCGCACGACCGCGTTGGGCGCGTTCCAACATCGCCAGCAACAATGCAAAGCTTAGCAAACAAAGGGCCAGTTGTGCAGCACCGGCGCGGTCGGCAAGTGAAAACCAACTGGTGTAAATACCAGTGGCAAAGGTCTGCACGCCGAAATACGCGACTGTTCCAAAATCAGCGATTGTCTCCATCACGGCAAGCAACACGCCACCGGCAATCGCGGGGCGGGCCAATGGTAGGCTGATCCGAAAAAAGGCAGACCATGCGCTTGATCCCAGCGCCCGCGCCGCCAGAAATGTCGTAGCACTTTGCTGGAGAAAGGCCGCACGCGCCAACAGATACACATAGGGATAAAGAACGAGGATCAGCATCGCTGCTGCACCGCCCAAGCTGCGGATTTCAGGAAACCAGTAGTCGCGCGGCCCCCAACCCGTCACATCCCGCAAAAGGCTTTGCACAACGCCCGGGTGATCCAGCACATGCGTATAGGCATAGGCCAGCACATATGCAGGGAATGCCAAGGGTAAAACCAGTGCAATTTCGAAAAAGCGCACGCCGGGAAAACGGGTCATCGTAACCAACCATGCGGCCCCCACGCCAATCGCAAAGGTGCCGACAGACACCATCAGTACCAATCCGATCGTGGTCGCCGTGTAGCGACCCAACACCGTCTCGGCGAGGTGTTGTACCGTGTCGGTACCGCCTGTCAGTGCAGCCAATGCCACTGCGACCATCGGCAAGGCGCAGGCAACTGCCGCCAGCATAGCGATCCGCGCCAACCAGTGGCCGCCGGTGATATGGCCGGTCCGCTGACGCACTGGCGCTCTGAAAGAGGGGACTGAATCTGTCATGCCTCTTTTTTGACTGTTTTACTCAGAATGGCCAGCCCCAGTGATCGTTTCCGACTTTCCTTCGAAAAATGCGTAAATATCATCGAAGACTTCAGGACAGCTTGCAAACAGCAAATGGCCCTGTTGTGGGTATACTTTAACCGACGCTGCACCGACTTTGGCAGCCAACTGCATTTGCTGTGACTGCGAAAAAACGGGGTCCTCGGCGCCCCGAAAAAATGTGACCTTGTCTGAAGCCAGCTTCAGGCCGTGAGGCCAACACCACCGACGCAGGTCGCGTGTATGCGCGCGCGGTTTGCCACCTTGCGGCAACACGATCTTGTCACGACGGGTTTCAATGATCGCCCGAGCGCGCGCGCGCAAGTCATGATCACGCCAAACCGCACGCCCAAAGAGAAGCACCTGATAATATTCAAACCAGACAGAACGCAAACGCGACGAACGGGCCCGCAGCGCCGCATGCGCTATGTCGTATGTACAGCGCAGGGCGGTCGCCACCCCACCCCCTTTTTCAACGGCACCGGCCATAACGGCGATGCGCACATCCCCCGAAAGCTGCGCGCCAGCCGTTAGCACGATGGGTCCGCCGGTTGAAAAGCCCAGCAGCCGGATTGGTTTAGACGGGAATTGGCCCGCAAAAGCAACAATCGCAGCGGCGGCTGCATCGATCGACAGCGCAGGGATGACAGCGCGTCCGTCAAGACCGGGGAAACGGTAGTGCACCAGACCATAACCGCGCGCGCGCCAGATCTCGGTCGCTTCGAACATGCTGATGCGTGACAAAGCACCCGGCACCATCACGGCAATTGTATGCGCCTGATCCAGCTCGTCTGGGTCGTAAATAAGGTGTGCGGCGTCAGTCGTAGGTACGTTGATCTTCAATCACCAACCCGTCCTTGGGCAAACTGCCGGGCTCTGCCAGTTCGACAACCGCTTTTAGCTTGAAAGTATTCAGGGCCGCCTCGGCATAGGGCGCGGCCTCTTGCGATGGTGTCTCGACCTTGACTGTCATCATATCCTGCTCGCCTGATCTTGTAATAACCACGCGCGCTTTGGAAACCTCCGCGTAGCGGGCGACGAAAGATGCAACCTGCTCTGGCCTGACGAACATACCTTTTACTTTGGCTGTTTGATCGGCACGGCCCATCCACCCTTTGATGCGCTTATTTGTACGGCCGCATGGGCTTTGCCCTGGCAGCACAGCGCTTAGATCACCTGTTGCAAAGCGGACTAACGGATAATCGGGGTTCAGCGTCGTGACGATAACCTCACCCACCTCGCCCTCTGGCACCGGATCACCGGTGCCCGGTGTCACGATTTCCACGATGACCTGTTCGTCAAGGATAAGCCCCTCCATCGCAGGGGACTCATAGGCGATATTGCCCAAGTCTGCCGTGGCATAGCATTGCAGACACGTGATCCCGCGATCGGCGTATTCGGCGCGTAGCGATGGAAATAACGCACCGCCGCTAACGGCCGCTTTGGTGATACCCAAAGTGACCCCCATCTCGTCCGCTTTATCCAGAATGACTTTCAGAAAGTCGGGCGTACCGGCGTAGGCGGTAGACCCCACATCGCGCGCGGCAATCACTTGCAGTTCTGTCTGGCCCGTACCTGCTGGCAAAACAGTCGCACCGACAGCACGCGCACCACTTTCAAAAATGGCCCCCGCAGGCGTCAGGTGGTAGCCAAAGCAGTTCTGAACAATATCGCCCTGTCCGATGCCCGCAGCATGCAGGAACCGACCCATCCGGAACCAATCATGATCCGTAGACGCTGGTTCATAAATCGGGCCCGGAGATTGAAAAACATAGCTGAATTCTGCGGCCTTCTTCGTGGTAAAACCGCCAAAAGGCATATCCCCCGCCTGCGCTTTGCCCAAGTCGGATTTACGCAGGACAGGCAACTGGGCCAACGCCGCCTCATCGGTGAACGCCTTTGCATCAAAGCCATCCAGCCTGCCATCGTACCCCGCCAACGCTTGCGCCCTTGCAATCTGACGCGGCAAAGCATTGGCGATAGCATCAGCGCGCGCTTGTACGCTGCGCGTTTCCAAGTCATCAAAATATGCCATCCGCGCTGTCCTTTCGTAATGTTCGGTAAGGGTCTTGGCCCGCCTTCAAATCAGCTTAGCCACCGCTTACGACGGCGATAGCTGCGGACATCACGGAAAGATTTGCGTCCTTGCTCTGACATACCAAGGTAGAATTCCTTCACGTCAGGGTTTTCACGCAGTTCCGCCGCAGGTCCGTCCATGACCACGCGACCCGATTCCAGTATGTAGCCGTAATGCGCAAACCGCAAAGCCACATTGGTATTCTGTTCAGCTAAAAGGAAGGTAACGCCTTCTTTTTCATTCACTGACTTCACTATCTCAAAGATTTGTTCCACCAACTGGGGCGCCAGCCCCATTGAAGGCTCATCCAGCAAAATCGTCTCGGGCTTGGACATTAGCGCACGGCCAATTGCAGTCATTTGCTGCTCGCCGCCCGAAGTATAGCCTGCCTGACTTTTGCGTCGCTCTTTCAGACGCGGAAAATAATCATACACCATCTCCAGATCACGCTGGATCGCGGCACCTCCATCGCGCCGGGTGTAGGCGCCGGTCAGCAGGTTTTCCTCGACGGTCAGGTGCTCAAAGCAGTGCCGGCCTTCCATAACTTGGACTACACCGCTTTTCACGATGTCGGCGGGGTCCTTATGCTGGATGACCTTGCCACGGTATTTGATGGATCCCTTGGTTACCTCGCCGCGCTCGGATGCCAGAAGACCTGATATCGCCTTTAGCGTCGTGGTCTTGCCCGCACCATTGCCCCCCAAAAGCGCCGTGATGCCGCCCTTGGGTACATTCAGGCTCACACCCTTCAAAACGAGGATCACGTGGTTGTAGATCACCTCGATATTGTTGACGTCCAGAACGGTCTCGGTCTGTGTCGTGTTGGGCTGCGCCTCGTCCAGCATGGATCGGGTACCTTTTTTTGTTGTTTACAGCCCGGCGGCGGGGATACCCGCCGCCGGACAAGCCGTATCAGTTGCAGCGTTCAGCGATATTGTTTTCCGCAGCATAGGCCGCGCTGTCTTCTGCAATCAGCGGATCAATGATGCTTTTGTCGGATTCAATGTAATCCGTGATAAGCGTCCACTCGCCCGCAGAAGCATTCCACTGCTGCACAGCTCCAAAGCCGTCACCGCCGTGGTTTTCACAAGTCACCTTGAAAGCAGGTGCGAAACCGGCAAAACCAAGTTCCTCCATGCGCGCGTCAGACATATCAAGCGCTTCCATACCGTCGCGCATCATCCCGGGCGTGATGTCAGCCACCCCATGGATTTCTTGCGCTGTGCGTGCCGCTTCAGCTGCCAGCATCGCCGCATAGATCGCGCGGTTATACAGAACGGAACCCATCTGGTCGCCATTGCCTGCAGCCAGACCCTTGTCATAAACGTAGGTCTTCAGGTCCTGGTAAACGCCATAGTCCATACCAGGGGCAGACATCGCCAACGCCTTGTAGCCGTCAGCCTTGTCGCCCACAGGCTCCACGTCGTTTTCAGAACCGGACCACCACACGCCGATGAAGTTCTCCATCGGGAAACGGATGTTTGCGGCTTCCTGAATGGCAACTTGATTCATCACGCCCCAGCCCCACATCAACACATAGTCAGGGCGCTGTTGACGGATCGACAACCACTGCGATTTTTGTTCCTGACCGGGGTGGTCTACCGCCAGCAGGTCTAGCTCGAACCCGTGTTTCTCGGACAGCCCTTCAAGCGTACGAATGGGTTCCTTGCCATAAGCAGAGTTGTGATAGACCAGCGCGATTTTTTTGCCGTCCAGTGACCCGCCATTTTCGTCCAGAAGGTATTTCACTGCGATCGAGGCCGCATCCCAGTAGCTGGCAGGGTAGTTAAAGACGTGGCTGAAGACCTTGCCGTTCTTCGCCGATGTCCGTCCGTAACCCATTGAATGGATAGGGATGTCATCCGCAGTGGCCTTGGGGATCAACTGATAGGTAATACCAGTGGAGTAAGGTTGATAAACCAGCGCACCTTCACCTTTCGTGCTCTCGTAACACTCCACACCCTTTTCAGTATTGTAGCCCGTTTCACAAGATAAAACCCGCGTCGCGACACCGCCAATACCGCCATCACGTTCATTGAGCATGTTAAAGTAGTCTTGGTAGCCATCCGCCAGCGGAATACCGTTCGCGGCATAGGGCCCTGTACGGTAATCAAGCGACGGGAAAACAAGATCGGCCATCGCCGGGCTTGCCGCCATCAGGGCCGCTGTGGCCCATGTCAGTAGTTGTTTCTTCATCGGTATACCTCCCTTGGTTTATCTCCGATGCGCCGGTATCCCGGCGTCTGACGGACAGGTTCAACCTGTCCTTGTTGCATGGCCACACCCTAATGCGGAAACGGCCACAATCTTAGTTTTTCTTTTAACACCCGCCAAAGCTGCGCCAGCCCGTGCGGCTCTGCAATGAGGAAGATCACAATCAACCCGCCCACAATCACAAGGTTCAGGTGCGCCACGATATCCGTAGGCCAGCCAAGCATATCCGCGCCAACAACCTTCAGCACCACGGGTAAAAGCACCAGAAAGGCTGCCCCTGCAAAACAGCCGAATATCGACCCCAGACCACCGATGATGATCATGAACAGCACAAGAAAGGACTTGGTAATCCCAAAGACCTCCCCCACTTCGACTGCGCCCAGATACACCGCAAAAAACAAGGCACCTGACACCCCGACAAAAAACGAGCTTACCGCAAAAGCCGTCAGTTTTGCTTTTAACGGATTTACCCCGATGATCTCTGCCGCAATGTCCATATCGCGGATCGCCATCCACTGGCGCCCCATGGCCCCGCGGGTCAGGTTTCGCGCCAAAACAGCGCTCGCGATCGTAAAGAACAGGCAAAACAAGTACGTGGCCCATGCTTCGGTGTTGGGTCCAGTGATAAGAATACCAAAGGTGTCACGCTCGGGCGCGTTGATCTGCCCCGACGCGGAATAGTTATAAAACCACGATACCTTGTTGAACATCCAGACTAGAAAAAACTGCGCAGCAAGCGTGGCCACAGCCAGATAAAAACCCTTGATGCGTAAACTCGGCAGACCAAACAGCACCCCCACCATTGCCGTAATACCGCCCGCCAGGATCACATGTATAAACATGCTTACCTCAGGGAACGACGTCATGAGTTTGTAGCAGGCATAGGCCCCGACCGCCATAAAACCGCCGGTGCCCAGACTGACCTGCCCGCAATACCCAACCAGAATATTGAGCCCGATCGCTGCAATCGAATAGATCAGAAACGGCATAAAGATCGAGTTGACCCAATAGTCATTTATCATGAACGGGACGACACACACTGCGATGAACAGAACAACGTAATACCTGTAACGGTCAAACCGGATCGGAAACGTCTGACTGTCTTCGGGATAGGTCGTACTGAAATCACCTGCCTCACGATAAAGCATATCAGGCCCCTTTTTCTTGGTTTTTTAGCAGCATACGCGTCACAGCGCCCAAAGGTCCAAACGGCATTGCCTGCCCAAAGCGGTTAACCACGTCACAGGAAATCACGTGTTTTCCAAATTCTGCCCCAATTCCCATGCGACCACGGCCGTGGTGGACCGGAGAATAAAAAGTGACTGCAGTCTTGAACGCAATTCGCAGGCTCGATGCCCTGCTGGACCGTGGCGATATCTCGCCCGAAGAATATGCACGACGCCGCAGATCACTGCTGCAAAACATCGAGGATGCACAACCCGACATCATCGACGTTACACCGACAGCACCCGAAAAACCCGTCCCCGTACAGAACGGCTCTTCAGCTTTTGGCCTCGGAGTTGTCGTGGTCTTCGCTGTGATGGGGCTCTGTATCGGCCTCACCTTGCTCTTTTTATCCGATATCAATCTCGCACTGACCCTCGGCGTCACAATCCTTGCCGCTCTGGCCGTCACACTTCTACGCGAAAATGAAGAATAGCGCGCCACAGCAAAGCTGCTGCCGTCATCTTGCCAAATAAACTCCGGGGTCCGGGGCAGCGCCCCGGTCGCGTACCACTCAACACTGATCCGACCCATAGCAGGCCTCCGCCTAGACCCTCTCAATGATCTTCTCCCCAAACAGCCCCTGCGGACGAAACAGCAGAAAGATCAAAGCAAGCATATACGCAAACCAGTTTTCGGTCGCCCCGCCCAGATAAGGCTGCCCGATCAAAAACTCGAACAGCTTTTCGCCCACGCCAATGATTAAACCGCCGATAATTGCGCCCGGAATTGACGTGAAACCACCCAACATCAGTACCGGCAGAGCCTTAAGGGCGATCAAACTCAGCGAAAACTGAACACCCGACTTGGCTCCCCACATGATACCGGCAACCAACGCCACAAACCCCGCCAGAGACCACACCAGAATCCAGATGAAATTAAGCGATACACCCACAGACAAAGCCGCCTGATGGTCGTCTGCCACAGCCCGCATCGCACGACCCTGCTTGGTATATTGCGCAAAAAGCACCAGAGCCAACACCAAAAACGCGGCCACGATTGACGCAACAATATCTAGGTTGTCTATGAAAAACCCGTATCCGAAGGCCTCGAATGTCACCGCGTCAATCGTCTCGTTGATCCCCTGTGGTAGCCCCACTTCCAGTGTCTTGATGTCAGACCCCCACATCAGGTCTCCCACGCCCTCCAAAAAATATGCCAGCCCGATGGTCGCCATAAAAAGAATGATCGGCTCTTGGCCAACCAGATGTCGAAAGATAAACCGCTGTACCAACCAGCTAAACCCAATCATCACGCCGATAGTCAGAATGATCGCCCCAAGCGCAGGTACGTTCCAGCCAAAATAGTGAATATCAGTGCCGAAAACAGCATTTATAAGATGTGCGAATGGCACCAGACCATTCATAATACCGTAAAGTGTCATGGCCGCAAAAAGCGCCATAACACCCTGCGCAAAGTTGAAAATCCCCGACGCCTTGTAAATCAGTACGAAACCCAAAGCGACAAGAGCATAAAGCACACCCGCCATCAGACCGTTCAGAAAGACTTCAATCGCAAATAACAGTTGATCAGGCATGATCTTCCCCCACGGCACCCAAGCTCAAAAAAGCAGAAGCTTCAGTCATGTGACACCCCCAGATAGGCATCAATGACATCCTGGTTGTTGCGCACTTCATCAGGTGTACCATCGCCGATCTTCTTGCCGTAATCCATGACAACAACACGGTCGGACAAATCCATCACAACCCCCATGTCATGTTCGATCAGCGCAATTGTGGTGCCGAACTCATCGTTCACATCCAGAATAAAGCGGCTCATGTCTTCTTTTTCCTCGACGTTCATCCCCGCCATCGGCTCATCCAGCAATAGAAGTGACGGCTCCGCTGCCAACGCACGGGCCAATTCAACACGTTTTTTTAGCCCGTAAGGCAACCGTGCAACCGGAGTCTTGCGGATCGCCTGGATCTCGAGAAAGTCGATGATGCGCTCGGCGACTTCGCGGTTCGCAGTTTCTTCCGCCTCTGCGGGTCCACGCCAAACTGCCTGCTGCCAGAGCCCTCTCTTCATATGCGTCAAACGCCCGGTCATCACATTGTCCAGCACAGACATCCCCTCGAATAAGGCGATGTTCTGAAAAGTCCGTGCAATCCCCTGTCGCGCCACCTGATACGGCTTCATGGGCGGCCTGAGCGCACCCTTGTACCAGACTTCACCATCCTGAGGCACATAAAACCCCGAGATCACATTCAACATCGATGATTTTCCGGCCCCGTTCGGCCCGATAATCGCGCGTATCTCACCTTCGCGTATGTCGAAGGAAATGTCCTTGATCGCCTCAACGCCACCAAAGCGCAGCGTAATGTTGCGCATCTCCATGACAACACTACCGATCTTCCGCCCGTCCGCCGTGACGTATCCATCTGCCTGATCAAGCATAGCCAGGCTCCCCTGTCATCTTGCCATCTAAACTCCCGCCGGAGGCTCCCATCACTTCTACCCTCACTGCGCTGCAATCTGTTGTGATACGGGAAAAACCTCGGCCGAGCGGACTTCTAGTGTGGCAGCAATTGATCCTTTACGGCCGTCCTCATAGGTCACTTCCGTCACAGTACTGACCGAAGAGGACCCGTCGTACAAAGCCGCAATAATATCTGCAAATTTTTCCTCAATGATCCGGCGGCGTACCTTTCGGGTACGGGTCAGTTCCCCATCATCCGCGTCCAATTCCTTGTGCAGCACGACGAAACGGCTCACCTGACAGCCCGACAACATCTCGTCTTGCGCGACGGATGCGTTAACCTCTTCCACATGCGACTGAATCATGTCCATCACCTGTGGATGCCGCGCCAGTTCCTGATAGGACGCATACCCGATGTTGTTGCGTTCGGCCCAATTTCCCACAGCCGTCAAATCGATATTGATAAACGCCGTACACTCCGACCGGTCGTTACCAAAAACAACAACCTCTAGAATGTTGGGAAAAAACTTCAGCTTGTTTTCAACGTACTTCGGCGCAAATAATGATCCGTCCGCCATTTGGCCAACGTCTTTCGCCCGGTCAATGATGCGCAGATGTCCTGAACCCTCTTCGATGAATCCCGCGTCACCAGTAGCAACCCAACCCTCGGCATCTTTTGTGCCAGCAGTGCTTTCAGGGTTTTTGTAGTATTCCACAAACACGCCGGGGCTGCGGTAGAAAACTTCGCCGTTTTCCGCAATGCGTAATTCCACCCCCGGGCAGCTCACGCCGACCGTATCGGACCGCACTTCGCCATCCGGTTGCGCAGTGATAAATACCGTAGCCTCCGTCTGGCCATAGAGCTGCTTCAGGTTGATCCCGAGAGACCGGAAAAAATCAAAGATCTCGGGGCCGATCGCTTCACCAGCCGTATACCCCACACGGATTTTGCTGAACCCGAGTGTGTTTTTCAACGGCCCGTAGATCATCAGTTCGCCGATATTGTATTTGAACCTGTCCCATTGGCTGACCGGCCGACCATCCAGAATATCGGGCCCGACGCGGCGCGCGTGTGCCATGAATGTGTCAAACAGCCACTTCTTGAAGCGGCCCGCGTCCTCCATCCGGATCATGACAGTTGTAAGCTGGGTTTCAAAAACCCGCGGCGGCGCAAAATAGTAGGTCGGGCCAATCTCGCGTAGATCGGTGTGCATGGTATCTGCGCTTTCAGGGCAATTTGTGCAAAAACCGGTCCACATCGCCTGACCCACCGAGAAAATAAAATCGCCAACCCACGCCATCGGCAGATAGGCAAGAATTGAGTCGGTCTGACGCAGATCATCGAATTCGGATGATGACTTTGACGTTTCAATGACGTTTCGGTTGCTCAGGACTACGCCCTTCGGTTTGCCTGTGGTCCCCGACGTGTAAAGCATCACGCAGGTACTGTCGTAGTCGAGCTTTGCCTGTCGAGACGTGATCTCGGGCAAAAGCTCATCACGCTTTGCACGCCCTGCGTCTTGAACGTGGCTGTATTGATGCAATCTCGCGTGGTCGTATTTTCGCAGACCACGCGCATCCAGATACAACATCTGTTCGAATTCAGGCAAACGATCCTGAATCTCGATGACTTTATCAACCTGTTCCTGATCTCCAACCACAACGAATCGCGCACCGCAATGGTTCAGAACATAGGACATTTCTTCTGCAACTGCGTCTTGATACAGTGGAACCGGTATCGCCCCGACCATCTGTGCGGACACCATTGCCCAATAAAGATGTGGACGGTTGCGGCCGATGATGGCGACAAAGTCACCCTCCTGTACGCCAAGATCAACGAACCCCAGCGCAAGCGCTTCAATTTCTTCCAGCGTCTCTGGCCACGTCCAAGTCTGCCAAATGCCAAACTCTTTCTCGCGGTATGCAGGCGCCGTTGGAAAAATCTTTGCATTCCGGTGTAGCAGGGCCGGAACGGACAACAATCCGTTCACGCCCTCAGAGCGAGTATTCAAGGTTTTTTCCTCCCGGGGTCTCACCTTATGCCGGCGAGATCAGTCATTTTTGACCTTTGACATCTCTAACAATGTAAGTTTTCGGACCAAGGTCAACTTATTAGTGCAATTTGATCTAAAGCAGGGGCGCTCTATCGCAAAAGACGGCGCACAGCCTCGTCCAGAACCATCAACCCGGCGACAAGATCCTGTTCCGCTGTGTCCTCTTCGAACGCATGGCTGATCCCGTTGATGGACGGCACAAACAACATTCCGACAGGCATCAATGACGCCAGGTTGGTCGCATCATGCAAGGCCCCCGAAGGCATTTGACGCCAGTTGTCCTGACTGATTTGCTGTGCGGCTTGCGCCAGGGCATTCTGAATTCCGGCATTCATCTCAACAGGCTCAAGCCCCAAGAGTGGACCGTAAGACACCGCAAGATTGCCACCCGCCGCCGTTTCGTTAGCGGTCTGCCGAATAATCTCTTCCATGCGGCCAAGACGGTTTGCATCTGCATCGCGCCACTGCATAGAAAACACCGCTTTCCCCGGTACAATGGACGACGCGTTCGGCGACAGCGTGACGTGGCCGATGGTCCAAACGGTTTGGGGCGTCACAACATTGCGAAATCGGTCATTCAGGGTCGCGTTGAACGCAGACACCGCCTGAAAAGCGTCGCGGCGCAATGCCATAGGCGTTGTACCCGCGTGGTTTTGCTGCCCATCAAAGGTGATTTTCATATCGCGGATCCCGACAATATCTGTCACCACGCCGATCTGTTCACCACTTGAATCGAGTGTCGGGCCCTGTTCGATGTGCATTTCAATGAAACCGCTGAATTGCGCGGGATCGACCGGACCGGTCACCAAATCGGCCATCGCACTGCGTGCATCGGCCAAGGACACACCTTGATGGTCGGTCAGGACATCAGCCTCGGCTTGGGCCAAATGGCCCGACCAAACGGCAGACCCCGTCGTGACACCAAAGCGGCCCTCTTCATCCTGAAAGGAAACAACCGAGACAGCAGGCCCTCCGGCCTCTCTGCAGGCGCGCGCGATCTCGAGCCCTGCAATAACGCCCAGCGCGCCGTCTAACCACCCGCCTTGTGGCTGACTGTCGCTATGCGACCCGATCAAAAATGATGGCCCCTCCGTCAATCCGAACAGATTGCCCATCGAGTCCACTTCGACCCGTAATCCGGCCTCTAACATCCGGTCGGATAACCAGCGGCGCGCGTCAATGTCAGCCTGCGAATATGCAGGTCGGACCACTCCTTTACTGACACCACTGGCACCAAAACTACTGAGATGATGAAGGTCCGACAAAAACCGTTCAGGGTTTAACATCAAGTCTTTCGCTCACTTTCTGCCAGCCAATAGCGTTGAATTACTGTCCCAGCACAGTAACGCGATTAGACAGGCGCGCCACGCCAAAGAAGCACATTTAGAACGGCATCACTCTGCGGCGACCTGCGACTGAGCCTTCTCAACCCGTACAGCAGAGAATTTGAACTCTGGAATTTTGCCAAATGGATCGACAGCGGGGTTGGTAAGAATATTTGCGGCCGCTTCCACATAGGCAAAGGGCAAAAAGACCATATCCGGCGCCACAGCACGGTCTGCGCGCGCCATGATCGTAATACTGCCGCGCTTTGTCGTCAGTTGTACATGCTCGCCCGGGGTCACGTCCAATTTGCGCAGGGTCGCGGGATGCAACGAACAGTTTGCTTCCGGCTCGAGACCATCAAGTACAGCAGAGCGGCGGGTCATCGATCCTGTGTGCCAGTGCTCTAGCTGGCGTCCTGTGGTCAGGATCATCGGGTATTCCGCATCCGGCACATCATCAGGTGGAATCACGCTTGCAGGCGTAAAACGGGCGCGACCATCCGGCCGCGGGAAACCATCGCCAAAGACAATCGGCTGGCCGGGATCATCCGCGCTTAGTGAGGGATAGGTGACCGCATTCACAGATTCCAGCCGGTCCCATGTGATGTTTTCCAAACTGCGCATATTTTGCTTCATCTCGGCAAATACATCCGCGGGGCTTTCATAGCTCCAGCCCAGACCCAAACGTTTGGCAAGCGCGACCTCAATCCACCAGTCTTCGCGTGCTTCTCCGGGCGGGGAAACAGCAGGGCGCCCCATTTGCACTTGCCGGTTCGTATTGGTCACCGTGCCGGACTTTTCGGCAAAGGCTGAGGCAGGCAGAATGACATCCGCAAAGTTTGCAGTTTCGGTGATAAAAATGTCCTGCACCACCAAGTGATCCAGCTTGGCCAGTGCTGCACGTGCGTGTTCAACATCAGGATCTGACATCGCGGGGTTTTCCCCAAGAATATACATCCCCTTGATCTTGTCCTCATGGACCGCGTCCATAATCTCGGTCACTGTCAGGCCGCGTTCATTCGAAAAATCTGCCGAGCCCCACACCTTGGTAAAAGCAGAGCGCACACCGTCGTCTGTCACCGGTTGGTAATCGGGCAGGAACATGGGAATCAAACCTGCATCTGATGCCCCTTGCACGTTGTTTTGCCCCCTTAGCGGGTGAAGCCCCGCACCCGGACGACCCACCTGCCCTGTCATCAAAGCCAGACTGATGAGACAGCGCGAATTATCCGTGCCGTGGATATGCTGGCTGATCCCCATACCCCAAAAGATCATCGCAGCCTTGGCACCGGCGAAGGTGCGCGCCACGTCACGCAAAACGTCAGGTTCGATCCCGCATATGCCTGACATCGATTCGGGGCTGAAGTCCGCCAGATGCGCTTTCTCTGCCTCCCAGTTTTCGGTGTAGGCATCGATATATTGCTGGTCGTAGAGCTTTTCTTCGACAATGACATGCATGATCGCGTTCAGCATCGACACGTCAGCACCGGGGCGGAACTGCAGCATATGGCTGGCAAACCGTTTCAGCGCCTGTCCCCGAGGGTCCATCACAATCAGCTTGCCACCGCGCTTCGTGAACTGCTTGAAGAAAGTGGCGGCCACTGGATGGTTTTCAATCGGATTGGCACCGATCACAATCGCCACATCGGCGTTCTCGATCTGGTTGAATGTCGCGGTGACAGCGCCCGAGCCTACGTTTTCCATCAATGCAGCGACGGATGATGCGTGGCACAGCCGCGTGCAGTGATCGACGTTATTGTGGCCAAAGCCCTGACGGATCAGCTTTTGGAACAGGTATGCCTCTTCGTTGGTGCATTTGGCCGACCCGAAGCCTGCGATTTCGCGCCCGCGCCCACGCATGCCGTCAGCGGCAAAATCCAACGCTTCGTCCCATGTTGCCTCACGGAAATGCGCCTGCCAGTTGCCCGGATCCACATTCAACCCTTTGGCCGGTGCGTCCTCGCGCCGGATCAACGGCTTGGTCAAGCGGTGGGGATGGTGAATGTAGTCAAAGCCAAAACGTCCCTTGACGCAAAGACGGCCCTCGTTCGCGGGGCCGTTGATGCCTTCCACATATTTCACCTTATTGTCTTTGACCTTAAGCGAGACCTGACAGCCTACGCCGCAGAAGGGGCAGATGCTTTCGACTTCACTATCGAAATCCGCACTGTCGCCGATTTGGTCTGCATCAACCACCGTGCTAGGCATCAAAGCCCCCGTCGGGCACGCCTGAACGCATTCTCCGCAGGCCACACAGGTACTGTCACCCATGGGATCCGCAAAATCAAAGGTAGGATAGGCATCATGACCGCGCCCTGCCATCCCGATCACATCGTTGACCTGCACTTCACGACAGGCGCGCACGCACAGTCCGCATTGAATGCAAGCATCCAGATTAACCGACATTGCGACATGGCTGTCATCAAGCAGTGGGATCCGGCCTTCTTCCAACTTGGGAAAACGACTTTCTTCAACACCGGTCAGTGCTGCCATATCCCAAAGATGGCTTGATTTATCATGGGCTTTTTCGGGCTCAGGCTGATCGGCGACCAGCATCTCAACAACCAGTTTGCGCGCGTTTTGCGCCCGCGCAGAGTTGGTCGTGACAACCATCCCGTCTGACGGTTCCCGAATGCAAGACGCCGCAAGCGTGCGTTCGCCTTCAATTTCGACCATACAGGCGCGGCAGTTGCCATCAGGCCGATACCCCGGCGCGGGCTTGTGGCACAAATGCGGGATCACCAGACCCCGACCATTGGCTACTTCCCAGATTGTCATTCCACGCTCGGACTGCACTTCCTGCCCGTCCAAGGTGAATGTGACTGTATCGCCCATCGCTACGTACTCCCCGATATCTGTGCAGACTATAAAATCAATTCCTTCATGACAGGAGTCCCATTCCCGACACACGGTACCGGATTTACGCCACCTCGGTTTCCGATGCGCGCAGTTTGTTTCGTCACACCGAAATTGCAGCCGCCAACCGGTCCGGTCTTTTCAGCAGCGCTACATCAGCTTAGGTAGGCGCATACACCGTCCGGAGCCTTCATGTCGCACATCACACTCATACGTCACGGTCAGGCAAACTCTACTGCAACAGACGAGGCAAGCTACGACAAGTTAAGCCCGCTGGGGCATCAGCAATCCGCATGGCTGGGTGCATATTTGCACCAAGGACAACATCAGCACAGCAGGCTGTATACGGGCACGTTAAGGCGCCACGTGGAAACCGCCACCGCGATGGATGCCGGCCTGCCGACGATCAGGGACGCGCGGCTTAACGAACTGGAATATCTGACCCTCGCCAAAGCGATGGAAGAAGAACAGGGCATACCGTTCCCGACGGATCAGGCCGCATTCATCCAGCATTTACCCCAGCTTTTCGCGGCATGGCAAAATGACGAAATCAAGGGTGCGCCAGAAAGCTTTGCTGATTTCGATCACCGGATTTCACAGGTGCTCGCAGAGATCGCAGCGGGCGACGGACCCGCGTTGGTGGTCACATCCGGCGGGCTGATTTCCTGCGTAATGCGGCAGGTGCTCCGGCTCGACATCAGCGCCATGGCTCAACTGGCGCTGGCGATATACAATACATCGCAACACAGGCTTTTCCCGATTGGCGGACAGCTTTCACCGACCATGTTCAACGCGATACCCCACCTCGAAGATCCCAGCCGCCACCACGCCCAAACCCATGTCTGAAAGGACCGATATGCGCCTGTTTTATGCCCCCAATACAATTTCTATTGCTGCGGCGATCACGCTTCACGAGGCGCAGCTGACATACGAACCGGTTTTGGTGGATTTCCGACAGGGAGAGCAAACGGCGCCCGCTTACCTGCAGATCAATCCCAAAGGACGCGTGCCAACGTTGGATATAGATGGTGGGTTGATCACCGAAACAGGGGCGATACTGGAATACATCGCTGCAATCGCGCCCAAGGCCGGGCTGGTACCCTCCGACCTGGTTGATGCGGCGCATATGTGCAGTGTTATGTTCTACCTTGCCTCTACAATGCATGTGAACCATGCGCACAGAGTGCGCGGTTCCCGTTGGGCCGATAACGCAGACAGCCATAAGGACATGAAAAGCAAAGTCGCGGACAACATGACCGAAAACGCGCGCCATATACAAACGCACTACCTGCGCGGCGACTATGTGCTTGGGGACACGCTTTCGCTCGCAGATCCTTACCTGTTTGTCGTCTGTCGCTGGCTGGAAGGCGATGGCGTGGACCTCTCTGCCCTGCCCGCGATTGATGCGTATCTTGCGCGCATGCGCAGTCGTGCGTCCGTACAGCAAGCCATCGCGCAGGGGATGCTGACCTAATGACACATCTATGGATCCGCGCAGAACAAAGGGACCATGAAACCCGCACTGGGATCACACCCCAAGGCGCGCGACAGCTTATGGACGCAGGCGTTCAAATCACCGTCGAAGAAAGCACCAACCGCGTCATT
>Ga0316197_10000796_pt1 | contig 22152 bp, 17 predicted proteins | sample OudBiesiAoxic_MG_FD_204939 | JGI IMG/M metagenome (GOLD analysis project Ga0316197, IMG submission 204939) | Coastal sediment microbial communities from Oude Bieten Haven, Netherlands - site A oxic | ecosystem: Environmental > Aquatic > Marine > Coastal > Sediment | place: Netherlands... | reverse complement strand
GCGGCGCGTTCGGCACACCTGCGACAACCTCGGCCGACATGGTGTACGCGCTGAGCGTGTCGCAACTCTTCGACAGCGTCGCCGCACGTATCGATGGTCCCAAGGCCTGGGACGAACACGTGATCATCGCCTGGAACATCACAGACGAAGACACGACCTACCTGACCGAGCTCCGCAACGGTGTGCTCCACCATCGCGTCGTTGAGGCGACGCCCGACGGGACCACGGCGTTCTCCCTGGATCGGCGGACGCTCATCGGCGCAGTCACCGGTCAGATCGACGTTGCCGCTGCCCTCGCCGACGGCTCCGTCGGCGTCACCGGCGACCCGTCGGTGCTCGATGGTCTCGTCGCACTGATCGCACCCGTCGACCCGGACTTCGCGATCGTCACGCCCTGAGACCAGCCGCTACTTCGTCCGGGTCGACGTGGCAGTTCTCGCCACGCTCGCAGACGCACGTCGAGCCCGTCCGGTATCGCTCGGCCGCGGCAAGCATCGAACGCCGATCGAGATCCGGCAGTGACGATCGCCGCGGCGAGGTCGACGGCTCCTCGCACATTTCCGAGCACCTGATCGCTCGCAGTCGTGCCGATCGCGAGCGGGCGGATCAACCGGCGAGGACTGTCGATATGTGTGACGTCGCGCCACACGTCGGGACCGCTTTTCTCTGTGTGCGCTGATGGCGCGAGATGCGGGCGATGGCGTCGGTGAAGGGAGCGGCTGGGCCATCCCGATGGTTACGCAGGCAACATCGACTCCGTGAGCGGTACGGCTCAGTCCCAGCGGAAGAACCACAATGCCGGGGCGCCAGCTGCGAAGGCGTATGCGGCGAGCACCGCGAGATCGGTGGCGCTCCAGCCGAACCCGAACCACGGGTCCTGCACGGCGGTGACGAGGTGGGTCAGCGGTAGGAGGCCGCCGACGTCGCGAAGACCTGTGGGAAGGACGGCGCGCGGCGGGCCGGTGCCAGAGATCAGCCACATTGCGAAGAACAGCAAGAGGCCGATGCCCTGCGCCGAGCGACTGCTCCGAACCACCGTCGCGAGCATCAGCCCGATCGCTCCGAACGCCGCTGTTCCGATCACGAGAGCGACCACGACCCCGATCACGTCCTTCGGCAGCATCACGTCGTAGGCGAGCCAGGCCACGACGCCCATCACCAGGGCGCCCGCGACGAAGGTCACCAGCGCGAGCGTGAGTTGGGCGCTGACGAGGATCCACACCGAGACCGACGAAGCTCGCAGGCGCCGCAGAATCCCGCGCTCGCGGTACCCGGACAGGTTGATTGGAAGCGTCATCAGCCCGAGCGCGGCGATGATCACGGCCACCGACGCCGCCGTGTAGTAGTCGGCCGGCGCCACACCCCGCCAGACGAGCATGCCGTTCTCGACGTCTTGGGCGTTGGCCTGATCATTCCCGAAGACGGCTGCGAGCAGCATCATCATCATCAATGGGAACGCGAGCACGAAGACGATCGAGAAGGGCTCCCGACGGAACAGCCGGAACTCGGCGCGTGTCATTGCGAGGTAGCCGCGCATCACGATCAGCCCCGGATCGTCCGTCCGGTCAAGGCCAAGAAGGCGTCTTCGACCGTCGGGCGGTCGACGCGCAGGTCGAGCGGGACGATCCCGTGCGCAACCAGCTCGGACGCGACGAGCGCCAACACCGGGCCGATGCCACGCACCTCGACCGCGTCCCCACGGCGAATCAGCGACTCCACCACGTCGAGCCGCTCCACCCAACCCAGGTCCGGCTCCTGCGTCGTGAAGCGCACGACCGACCGCAACCCGAGCCCGTCGATCAAACCCTGCGGCGTGTCGAGCGCGATCACCCTCCCGTCATCGACGACCGCGACGCGGTCACAAAGGTGCTCTGCTTCGTCCATGAAGTGCGTCACCAATACGACCGTCGTGCCGTCTTGTCGGATCTCCCGGATGAGATCCCACGTCGCTCGTCGGGCCTGGGGATCCAACCCCTGAGTGAGCTCATCGAGGAAGACCAGCTCGGGGGCGTTGACGAACGCCAGCGCGATGAACAGCCGCTGGCGCTGACCGCCCGACAAGGTGTCGAAGGCCTGATTGCGCTGCTCCTGCAACCGCCATCGACTCAGCAGCTCATCGCAGTCCACGGGGTCGCGGGCGAACGCGGCGAACAGCTCCAGGGACTCGGCGACCCTCAACCGACCAGGCAGCGCCGCGTCCTGGAGCTGTGAACCAATGCGCTGCCTCAGCTCAGCAGCCTCGGTCATCGGGTTCAGCCCAAGAACACGAATCGTCCCACCGTCCGCATCGCGCAGACCCTGGATGCACTCCACGGTCGTCGTCTTGCCGGCGCCGTTCGGCCCGAGTATGCCGAAGATCTCCCCGCCCTCGACACTGAACGAGAGGTCGTCGACGGCAACGACCCGACCATACGTCTTATGCAAGTGATCCACAGTGATCACCGCTGCCATGGGCCGCACCTCCAGGAAATCGCCAACGAGGACGGGTGCTCACGGTCCAACACCACTCGGTTCTCCGTGGCGATTCGGTGCATCAGCCTCGCGCTTCCCGACCGCTCCTCGGCTCGCGGAAGGCCGACCGCCAGCGTCAGCACATCCTGTTCCTCGGTCACGGGCATCCACCCATATTGACAGGACTCCGAAAGTACCGGCGCAGAGCGCGATCCTGCAGTGAGGATCGCTTCGACGATCATGGTCAGCGATCGCACATTCTCGCGCTGTTGACCGAGCGCCGAAGTGCCGTTCTCGAGCGGGTCGGGTGAAGAGTGGCGGCCGTGATTATCGGGTGGGGTCCCGAGACCGTCGGTAGAACTCGTACTCGTCATGCACCTCAACATTGGAGATCAGCGGAGGCGCAAGTCCCTCACGGTGATGCGGATGCGCCTCGCAGTTCGCCACGCCCGCGTGGCATCACTCTTCGGCGTGGTCTGCGGCGCCGGCGCCCGACTCGAAGTGACGCACAGCGTCATCGACCTCGAGGAAGATGGCGTCATCGGGCACGGTGTCGCTGAGTCCGGCCCGTTCGATCATGTCGGTGACCGGCTGGCGAACCCGTGCGAAAGCAACCTGGACGTTCGCCTCGGCCAGGTCATCGAGCAACTCTTCGAGCTGTTGAATGGCGGTCGTGTCGATGTCGGAGACGCCCTCGGCGTCGATGACGAGGGCGGTCGCAGGTGGGTCCGACGCAATGAGCCGTGACTTCACGTCGCGGACGAAGTAAGCGGCGTTGGCGAAGAACAGTTCGTCGTCGATGCGGTAGATCAACAGACCCGGGATCGGGTGCGCATCGTCGTGTCGGTCGATATCGCGGAACGTGTCGGTGCCGTCGACGAGGCCGAGCTCGGCCGTGTGCGGGCGCACGACGCGTATCAGCGCGGCGATCAGCGACAGGCCGATTGCGAACGCGATGCCTCCGAGCATCCCGAGGACGAGGACTGCGGCGACGGTCGCAGTGCCGAGCCAGAACTCCGAACGACGGATTTTCCACAGCGCCTTGAAGTCGGCAATGTCGAACAGGCCGAGCCCGGCCACGATGACGATCCCCGCAAGTACGGTGTCGGGCAGTTTCTCGAACAGTCCGGTGAGCAAGAACAACGTGACCAAGACAAGTGCGGCACAGATCAGGCCGACAAGGTTTGATTTCCCGCCGGCATCGCGTTGCACGAAGCTGCGCGACTGACTGCCGTTCACCGGGAAGCCCTGCAGGAACCCGGAAGCGACGTTCGAGGCGCCGACGGCGAGGAACTCCTGGTCGGCGTCGAGTGAGTAGCCGCCGGTGGAGGCCAACGAGCGGGCGGTGAGGAAGCTGTCCGGGTAGGCGAGCAGCGCGATGCCGAGCGCCGGCAACAGCAGCTGGGTGAATTGGTCGAATGAGACGTTCGGGACGCCGGGCACCGGCACGCCCGAGTCGATGCTGCCGACGATCGACACGCCCTCCTCGTCGAGGTCGAAGATGACGACGGCAAGAATGCCGAGGACGACGGCGACGAGCGGCGCGGGGACCTTCGGCACGAACTTGCGCAACCCGAGCACCAACACGACCGTCGACAATCCGATGAGTGTGGTCAGCCCGTTGGCGTCGTCGAGATTGCGGACCACTGCGCCGATGTCGGTCGTGTAGAGACTCGTGTCGATGTCCAGCCCGAACAGCGACGCGAGCTGGCTGATCACGATGATGATCCCCGACCCGAACACATAGCCGGCGAGGATTGGTCGCGACAGGAACTCGCTGATGAACCCGAGACGCGCAACGAATCCGAGCACACACCAGCCTCCGACCAACAGCGCGGCCAACGATGCCAGCTCGACGACGTCCTCCGGCCCGGTGACGAGCGGTGCGATGGCAGCCGCACTCATCAACGCGACGGTCGACTCCGCACCCATGTTGAGATCACGGCATGTCCCGAACAGGGCGTATGCGGTGAGCGCGGCGACAGCGGCGTAGAGGCCGTTCACCGAGGGCACTCCGGCGAGTGTCGCATAGGCCAGTGATTGCGGTACGACCACCGCCCAGACGGTGAGCGCCGCCCGTGAGTCGGCGAGGCGGGAGTTGCGCGCACCGTCGGTGATGCTGGCGAGGCCCGGTACGAACCGTCGAAACCCGGTTACCCGCTCGGGTGCCTGCAATGTCATGAGACGTTGTTCCTCCTCGGGAATTCGGGGCGCGTGGTCGCTGCTTGGCTCCGAGTCGACGGTAGAGCAGACCCCAGCGCGACAGCTAGCCAGAATCGGCGCTGGGCCGGTTCGCTCGCGCCGAAATCGGCGAGCCGCGACCGACGTCGATCCGTAGATTCGGGAAGGGTGATCGATTCGGAGGATCCGTGAAGACTCTGACACCACGCTTCGCTGTTGAGGTGGGCGAGCTCGCAAGGTTCCCGATCCGGGTGAGTGGGCGTTTCGGACGACCAGAGCGACCGGACCCGACGACGTGCCCGTCTGCTGAGCGTGTCGCCCTGCCATCGTGCTGCCGAATTGGGGCGAGACCGTCGCTCGGACGGAGTCCTGGGGCGAACGACCCTGGTGAATTCGCCGATCATGGGTGCACGATCGACCCATGACTCAGCATTCGACGACGCATACGGTGATGTCGCCCGAGCAGATTGCCGCGTTGCCCAAGAGGCAACTCGGTGACGCGGTTGGTGTGGACAATGCCGTGATCTGGACCGATGGAACCTCGACCACCGGAATTCTCAGCGTGGCGGCAGGCGCACGGCTCGGTCGACACGCGCACCGTACCCACCATCACCACATGTGGGTGCTCGACGGTGAGGCCGTGATCGCCGACCAGTTGGTGGGGGCGGGCTCGTACATTCACATTCCTCCCATCATCGAACATGACATCGATGCCACCGACACCGGCGGGGTCACCGTCTACTACTCGTATGCGCTTCCAGGCGGCTGATCCGGCGCGGCGCGGCACGCCACAGCGGCCGTGATGGCCTAGGCTCGGAGCTCCGCACTTCTTGCGCGCCTTGCGCCGCGAAAGGACTCCAGATGGCAGCAAACTCGGTACTGACGCACCGCAACGTTGGCGTGCTGACGGTTGCCGCCGCCGAAGCCCCCGAGGTCGTGACCTCTGCGTGGATCGACGAGCAGCTCGCCGAGACGTATGAACGGACCGGGCTCAGTGCCGGGATCCTCGCTGACCTCGCCGGCATCGAAGCGCGTCGGTGGTGGCCGGAAGGCGTCACGTTCGAACAGGCGGCAGCGCGCGCCGGACGCGTCGCGCTCGATGAGTCGGGCATCGACCCCGACGCCGTCGGCATGTTGATTTCCACGTCGGTGTGCAAGCACCATCTCGAGCCATCGGTGGCCTGTGCGGTGCACAACGAATTGGGGCTCGCTCCGAGCTGTCTCAACTTCGACGTCGGCAATGCGTGCCTCGGCTTCATCAATGGCATGCAGATCGCCGCAGCTGCGATCGACGCCGGCTCCATCGACTACGCCCTCATCGTCGACGGCGAGGGCAGCCGCTACACCCAACAGACCACGATCGAAAGGCTGCAGCGTCCCGACGCAACCGCGAACGACGTGTTCGCCGAGTTCGCGTCGCTCACGCTCGGCTCCGGCGCTGCTGCCGCAGTGCTCTGCCGCCTGGACCGCCACCCCGAGTCGCATCGCCTCGTCGGTGGCATCGCCCGGAGCGCCACCCAGCACAACGAGCTCTGCATCGGCAACCTCGATCGGATGCGCACCGACTCGCACGGCCTGATGATCGCCGGACTCGACCTTGCCGAGGCCGCGTGGAAGAACAGTGGACATGATTTCGACTGGGAAGTCGGCATGGACCACTACATCGTCCACCAGGTCAGCCAGCGCCACACCGAACTCCTCTGCGAGCGACTCGGCATCGACCCGACCCGTTGCCCGCGCACCTTCCCGCAGTACGGCAACGTCGGCCCGGCCGCAATTCCGATCACGCTCGCCTCGTTCCAAGACCGGATCGAGGTGGGCGAACGCGTGCTGTGCATGGGGATCGGTTCGGGTCTCAACACGAGCTTCACCGAAATCGTCTGGTGACCGTGGCGCCCGACCAACCGGACGGGGCGACGTGGCGAGCATGGGGAATCGACCCGGCGTGGTCGTTGCTGCTCGATGTTCCCAGCCATGACGGCGACACGCACCGCTGGCACATGCTCGATACCGGCCCCGGTGTTCCCGGTTCGGCCACGATCGTCTGTGTCCACGGCAACCCCACCTGGGCATACGCGTGGAAGTCGTTTCTCGCCCGTTTTGGTGATGCTCACCGGGTGATCGCCATCGATCAGCTCGCCATGGGGTACAGCGAGCGGCTCGACGCGTCGCAGCGCCCGCGCCGCTACCGGGATCGGGTAGCTGACCTCGGCGATCTGATCGACGCCCTCGACCTCGACGCCGATGCGCCGCTCGTGCTCGCCGCCCATGATTGGGGCGGGGCGATCGCCATGGGTTGGGCAGTTCAGCACGTGGAGCGCGTCAGCGGGATGGTGCTGTGCAACACCGGAATCGGGGTCCCCGAGGGTCGTGGCGCTCCGAAGATCATCCGGCTTGCCCGGTCGGCGCCGCTGCGCGACCTCGTGTGCAGGCGAACGCCGATCTTCGTCGAAGGGACCGTGCGGTTGTCCGGTCGACGGATCTCCCGCACCGACCGTCAGGCCTTCCGGGCGCCGTACCGGACCGCCGACCATCGTTGCGCGATCGCCGATTTCGTCGGCGATGTGCCGCTTGTCGAGCCGCACCCCTCGGCCGATCCGTTGATGGAAGTGGCCGAGCGTTTGTCGAGCATCGACGCCCCGGTGTTGCTGGCGTGGGGGGCGAAGGACATCGTCTTCGACGACGATTTCGCCGCCGACCTCGCCGGACGCTTCCCGAACGCCCGCCTCCAGCGCTTCCCCGACGCGAATCACCTCGTGATGGCCGAGGCCGACGTCGCAGCCACCGTCGACGTCTGGTTGCGGGACCTGCTGAGCACAGGATCCTCCCTGCAGCGCAGCGAGCAGCCGGTGCGCTCGTCCCCGTCCGCGACGACGTCGGTGTTCGACGGTCTCCGTCGCCGCTTCGACGACCAGGAAACGGCCATCGCCGACCTGGCAAGTCGCGAAACGATCGACTTCGCCACATTCACGCAGCGGGTCGAGGCGGTCGCCGCCGGGCTCCGCCGGAGAGGCCTGGTCGACGGCGACCGGGTCGCGATGCTGACCCCGCCGGGCATCGACCTCCTGGTCGCCGTCTACGGCGTCTGGCGTGCCGGCGGCGTGACCGTCGTCGCCGACCGTGGCCTGGGACTCCGCGGCCTCGGCCGAGCGGTGGCCTCGACGCGCCCACGCTGGACCATCGGCCCCCGACGAGCCGGCCTGATCCGGTCATTGCTGCGCTGGGCGCCGCGCTCGCAGCACATCGACGTGACGGCGCTGATCGCAGAACCCCCAGGTTCGGCGGAGTTGCCGCCCGAGCCCGGTCCTGACGCACCTGCTGCGATTCTGTTCACGTCGGGCGCCACGGGCCCGGCCAAGGGTGTCCGGTACCGGCACGGTCAACTTGCGGCGCAACGTGATGCGCTGGCTGCGACCTACGAGATCACCTCGGCGGACCGTCTCGTCGCCGCGTTTGCTCCTTTCGCCCTCTACGGCCCGGCGCTGGGTGTGCCGACAGCGCTCACCGACTGCGACGTCACGACGCCCGGAAAGCTCACCGTGCAGGCACTCGACGAGGCGTGCGTCGAAATCGGCGCCACCATGGCGTTCGCGTCACCGGCGGCACTCGCCAACGTCGTTGCCACCGCCGTGAGCGACAGTGGCGACCACCCTGGGTTGTCGGCGCTGCGGCTCGTGTTCAGCGCCGGTGCGCCGGTCCCTGCCGAGACGCTCCATGCGGTTGCATCCCTCGCGCCGAACGCATCGATCCGGACGCCCTACGGGATGACCGAGGCACTTCCGGTGGCCGACATCGACCTCCCGACGATCGATGCCGCCGAGGCCGAAGGGGACGGGCGCGGCGTGTGCGTCGGTCGGCCGGTCGACGCTGCCGAGGTACGGATCGTACCGATGGGCTTCGACGCGCTCGATGGTGTCCCCGAGCCAGTCGCCACAAGTGAGACCGGCGAAATCCTGGTGCGGGCCCCGTGGGTGTCGGAGGGATACCTCGGACGATGGGAGACCGAGCGTCTCGCGCGTCCCGGCGACGGTTGGCATCGTTCCGGCGACGTCGGCCACCTCGATGTCGACGGTCGGTTGTGGGTCGAGGGACGAAGCGTCCACGTCATCGACGCGGCGGGCGGGGTGATCACCCCGGTGCCCGTCGAGCGTGCAATCGAGCGCTCACTCGATCCCCAGGGACTCGTCACCGCCGGTCGGGTCGCAGCGGTCGGCATCGGGCCGGCAGGGTGTCAACAACTTGTTGTCGTGATCGAACGCGCGGACGACTCGCCCGGGCTTGCCGACCCCGAACTCGCCACCGCTGTGCGTGCCGTGCTCACCGAACCCGTGGCCGCCGTGCTGGTCAACCGGGAGGTCCCCGTCGACATCCGTCACAACGCCAAGATCGACCGAGCCGCCGTTGCCGATTGGGCGGCGGACACCCTTGCCTGATTGTTGATGAAGGGTGAAATGATCACTGTTGCGATTACCGGCGCATCGAGCCTGATCGGCCGATCGCTGGCTGCGGTGCTGATCGCCCGGGGCGACCGCGTCGTTGCCTTCCAGCGTGGCGACTTCAGCACCGATGTACATGACGCAGAACTCGTCTCGCAGGTCGAGCAACGGCGCGGTGACGTGCGCGACCGAGTGGCCGTCGATGCTGCGCTCGACGGCTGCGACGTCGTCGTCCACCTGGCTGCAAAAGTCGGGGTGGTCGGCGATCGAGACGAGTACGTGTCGATCAATGTCGACGGCACGCGCAACGTGCTTGCCGCTGCCAGACACAACGGCTTGCGTGGTGTCGTCCATGTTTCGTCCCCGTCTGTCGCTCACGACGGACGTCCGATCGTCGGCGGAACTGCCGATCCGCCGGTCGCCGACCACGGGGCCGCGTGGTACCCGGAGACGAAGGCGATCGCCGAAGGTGATGCGCTCGCTGCGTCCAACGATGATTGCGCCGTCGTGGCGATTCGTCCGCACCTCGTCTGGGGTCCGGGGGACACCCAACTGGTCGGCCGGATCGTGGAGCGTGCCAAGGCTGGGCGACTTGCTCTCGTCGGCGGAGGGCGGGCCCTCGTCGACACGACCTACATCGACAACGCTGCAACGGCGCTCGCCGCCGCGATCGACGCGGTGCGCCCGGGCGCCACCTGCGCGGGGAAGGCGTACGTCGTCAGCAATGGCGAGCCGCGCCCGATTCGCGAGCTGGTCGAATCGTTCTGCCGCGCCGCCGACGTACCATTCGAACCCCGGAACGTGCCCTTGCCCGTCGCTCTCCGTATTGGCTCGTTGATCGATCGGATCTGGCCGCGGCTCGACCGATCAGACGAGCCACCCCTGACCCGGTTCGTTGCCGAACAGCTGGGCACCGCACACTGGTTCGATCAACGGGCGGTTCGCGCCGATCTCGACTGGCAGCCAGCCGTGTCGATCGACCAGGGTCTCGACGCCCTCGCCGAATGGTTTGCAGCCGGTCGCACCGAGCCCCCCTCCCGCTAGCATCGTCCTTCGCTGGCGACGTGGCCGAGTGGTTGAGGCAACGGCCTGCAAAGCCGTGTACCCGGGTTCGATTCCCGGCGTCGCCTCCAGCGCCCCCGAGTAGGTCTCACCTGCTCGGGGGTTTTCGCGTGATCCGGTTGACGCCGTGGTGGAAGGGACCAATGACAGGGGTCGCCGTTTCGGGGCAGGAGTACTGTCGACCTCAGGAGGAGCGATGGCGGTGCACCCTTGGTTGGTTCCAGGCGCTGCCCAGCTGGCGCGGCTGGTGACCCGAACCGTCGCCGTGGTCGTGATGGTCGCTGTGTTCTCCGCCTGTGGCGGCGGTGACAGTGACCCATCCACCGAGTCAGCGACCACGGTTGCCGCGGCGTCGAGTGCGACGGTTCCGATCACGACCACCACCTCGACCACCAGCACCACGACCACCAGCACCACGACCACCACCACCACGACCACCACCACGCCGACGACCACCAGCACCACGGCCACCAGCACCCCGACGACCGCCACGATGGAGTCCGCCGGTCCGGTTGCGGCATGCGAGGGTTATGTCGACGAGATGGCAGGGCTGCTCACCGACGCGGCCGAGCAGCTCGGGGATGGTGCCGCGATCAGTGGCGCGCTGGCCGACGGCACCTTGTCGGAGGCGGCTGCGGTGTCACAGTTGGAGGCAGTTGCGGACGAGTTCGGTCTGCTCGTCGAGCGATTCGTCGAGCTCGGTGATGCCCCGACGGTCGCAGCGCCATTGTCGAACCTCGTCGGCGGAAGCCTCGTTCTGTTCGAGTCGGCGTATGACCATCAGGCACAGGGAGCAGCGACCGGCGATGCCGCATTGATCGACGAGGGCATCACCGAGTTGGCCGATGGGGAGGCGTTGCTCATCGAGGTCTCCGATGTCGTACCGGATTGTGCCACCGCCGGCGAGGCGGCGCCGGTCCCGACCGAGTTCGCCACCCCTTCCGAGACCGACCTGACCGTCTTCTTCCGACTGGCGGGGTCGCTGATGGGAACCGGGTCGTATGCGGAGACGCCGCCGGAGTCGCTCGTCGCTGGGGCGCAGGCGTCGTGTGATGTCCTGCTCGCCGGTGGCGACGTCAGGTCGGCGATCGAAGCTGCGGTCGCCGCGTCACCGGCTGCCGGTCAGCCGTTCGGGGCCGACGAGCAGAACCTCGTGCTGCTGATGGTCACCCGTGGCGCCAACCTCTGGTGCCCGAGTGTCGTCGGAGACGAGAAGGCGTTCACCAGCGAGGTCACCTCCACGATCGTCGACATCTTCTTCGAGGGATGACGACGTCGATCGGGTACGCGCGAGCCGTTGGGTCCTGCTCACCGCTTCCAGCTAGCGCTCGAGTGACGAATCGCCCATCAGCTGGTTGAACTCGGGCCATTGGGAGAGACCATCGAGGGCACGCACGGTCGAGCGCATCGCTTCGGCCGGCACCGGATGGGAGATCAGGAACCCCTGTGCCTTCGCGCAACCGAGCCCGCGAAGTGCGCGGAGCTGGAGCATGGTTTCGACGCCTTCCGCAACGATGTCGACGCCCATCGACTCGCCGAGTCCGATGATCGTGCGCACGAGAGTGTTGTCGTTTCCGGGTTCGGCGATCATGTCGACGAACGCACGGTCGATCTTGATGCGTTGGACCGGGAAGTCCTGCAGGAGCGACAGCGACGAATACCCGGTACCGAAGTCGTCGAGCGCGATGCGGACGCCGATCGAGCGGAGCTGGTCGAGTGAGGCGCGAGCCGCCGCGGTGTTCTCGATCATCACGCTCTCCGTGACCTCCAGCCACAACAGGTCGGCTGGCACGCCCGAACGGGACAGGGCCTCGCGCACGAGCGCCGGGAAGTGGAGGTCAGCCAACTGATGTGGGGAGACGTTGACCGACATGGTCGTCGACGCGGGGACGACCCCGTCGTCGATCCAGGTCCGCAGCTGCGTGAGCGACTCGAGGACTGCCCACGCGCCGATCTCGTCGATGATGCCGGTCTCTTCGGCGATCGAGATGAAGTCGATCGGGGGCATCACGGAGCCGTCGCCACGGCGCCACCGCATCAACGCCTCGACGCCGTCGACCGTGCCGCGGGCGACGTCGATGATCGGCTGATGGAACATCGTCAGCTCGTGTCGCTCGAGCGCGCCGCGGAGCGAGTGTTCGATCGTCATGCGTGAGGTGACTCGCTCCTGCATCGCCCGCTCGTAGAGCACCACGCCATTGCGTCCGCCCGCCTTGGCGCGGTACATCGCGATGTCGGCCCAGCGCAGGAGGTCCTCGGCCGCGGTCGGCGAGCCTGCGCGCATGCACGCAACGCCACAGGTGGCCGTGACGGTGATCTCGCCTCGCGAAGTGGACAGGGGGCGGGCGAATACGGAATGCAGAGCCGTCGCATTGCGCAGTGCCTCGTGTTCGCTGGTCGGCGTCGGGTCGAACACCACGAACTCGTCGCCCGACGGGCGCGCCACTGCGCCGTTCATGCCCTGCGCGGCCAGCTTCAGGCGGTCGGCCACCGCACACAGGATTTCGTCGCCGAGCGCATGGCCCGACGCGTCGTTGATGTTCTTGAAGCCGTCGAGATCGAACAGGTAGAACGACGGCCGCGCCTTCGTGGTCCACGCGTCGTCGATGTGATCGGTCGCCTCGGCCAGGAGCGCCCGCTTGTTCGCGAGGCCGGTCAACTCATCGGTGAGGGCGGCGCGAGCAATGTCGTGTTGCGACCGCAACTGGGCCCGGGTTGCCGTGTACAGGCGAAGGCCGACGAAACCGAGAACGGCGAGCGTCGAAAGTGCTCGGATCCAGCGGTCCGTGCTGGTCTCTCCGGGGACGAACGCGACGAGCGCTACCGGAGCGATCAGCGACGCTGTTGTGAGCGCCAGACGGCCTGGCAAGGCGTGGTCGCGCGGTGCCGCCGACACGCCGAGTAGCGACGGTGCACTTGGGTGGAAGAAGGCTGCTGCGCACGTGGCGACAAAGAAGAGCGAGAAGATGTCCGCGAACGTCCCGGCCCAGTTGCCGAGCGATTGCGTCGCATCGAGGGCATGGATCAGGTCACCGAACACGTTGAGCATGAGCCCCGTCGCCAGGAGCAGCACCGTCGGCGTCGGGCGTCCAGATCCAAAGACGAGCAGCGCTGCCAATGCGAACAACGGCATCGCCATGGGCAGATACAGCGAGTTCACGATGAGTTCAGGCGTGGGGCCAGAACTCGAATCGACGAACGGTTCGACGAAGACGATCCATGACACCAGCCAGGTGCCGCCGGTGATGATCAACACGTCGAGGAGGTCGCCGATCGTCAGCCCGCCACGTCGCCGCCGCACGACGAGCGCAGTCATGAAGATGATCACTGCGGTCGCGCCGAGGCCGATGACGTCGGCGGCATCGATGCCGGGACGAAGCGGGAGCGACTCCGCAGCGATCGAATCGAAGACGTAGAGCCCGCCGAACAACGCAACGCCCCAGGTCAGGACGGGCGGGAACCCGTGCACACGTCGCGCGACCCACGCAGCGGGAACGATCATCAGCATCGCTGCTCCGCTGATGATCGGCCCGATATCGGGTCCGGAGAGCAACATGGCGAACGACAGCAGGATCGCAACGGCGAGAGCGCCCCACGCAAGCGCAATGAGCGTCTGTCGGTTTGATCGCATCGAACTCGCTCTCGGTGGTCGGTCACTACGGTCCGCCGCCCAACGGCCGTCTCCCGGTCGCGCGCGACCGGTACCTCGGTATCGGCGCCTGCGGCGCGAACCTGTAGCGATTTGTCGGTGTTGGCCTCGTACGCTGGGGGATCTGATGACCGCAGCCACCACGACAACCGTCGTCGTTCCCGGAACACACCTGATGACGGCGCTGGTGGGGCCTCGTGACCAGTTCTTGCGCCGGATCGAGCAGGCGTTTCCGAATGTCCTGATCACGGTGCGGGGCAACGAGGTGCGCGTCGACGGCGACGACACGATCGCCGTGGCCGGCGTCTCGCGACTGTTCGAGGAACTGGTGACCCTGCTCCAGACCGGCCAGACGCTCGACGATGCGACGTTGGACCGGATCTTCACCATGGTGCGGGCCGACGAGAACCCGGCTGAGATCCTGGGCCACAACATCTTGAAGGGTGCCAAGGGCCGTCAGGTCAAGCCGAAGACCGGTGGCCAGAAGCGCTACGTCGATGCGATCTCGAACAACGTGATCACGTTCGGAATCGGCCCCGCCGGGACGGGTAAGTCGTGGCTTGCGGTGGCGATGGCCGTGCGCGCGCTCCAGGCGAAGCAGGTGCAGCGAATCATCCTCACCCGCCCGGCGGTCGAAGCGGGGGAGCGGCTCGGGTTCCTCCCCGGCGACCTGATGGCGAAGATCGATCCGTACCTCCGACCGCTGTATGACGCGCTCTACGACATGCTCGATCTCGAAGCTGTCACGCGGCTGGTCGAGAAGCAGGTGATCGAGATCGCGCCGCTCGCCTTCATGCGCGGTCGGACGCTGAACAACAGCTTCATCATCCTCGACGAGGCGCAGAACACCTCTCCCGAACAGATGAAGATGTTCCTCACCCGGATCGGCTTCGGCTCGCGAGTCGTCGTCACCGGCGATGCCACTCAGGTCGATGTGCCGAACGGCAAGAGTGGCCTCTCGGGCCTCGAGCGGACCCTCGATGGGATCGACGACCTCGCCTTCGTCCGGCTCCACGGTTCCGATGTGGTGCGACACAAGATCGTTGCCGACATCGTGGCGGCCTACGAGAAGTCCGACGAGTCCGCCGGTCGATGACCTGTACAGTCGTCGCGAGCGACGAGCGGTCGGTTGCCGACCCCATGCTCGACGTCGAGCGCTGGGCACGTCTGGCCGAAGCAGCCGCCGTTCACGAAGGCGGTGTCGGCGAGTTGACCCTCACGTTCCTCGATCGCGCCGAGATGGCCGATCTGAATGTCGAGCACATGGGCAAGGAGGGGGCGACCGACGTGTTGTCGTTCCCGATGGACGATGTCCCGACGCCTGGCGTGCCGACCATGCTCGGCGACATCGTGGTGTGCCCGGCAGTCGCCGTCGACCAGTTCGCAACCCACGCGGGAACACTCGACGACGAAGTCGCGCTGTTGGTGGTCCATGGTGTGCTGCACGTGCTCGGACACGACCATGCCGAGGTCGAAGAGACTGCGACGATGCGCAGCCGTGAGCTCGCGCTGCTGGAGCGGTACCACTGGAACGGTCCGGCGCCGGACACGTTCCGCCAAGCCCAGGATTGATCGGGCCACCACGACGGCTCCTACGCTCGCAGCATGGAGATCTCACTCGACGGCAAGGTCGCACTCGTCACCGGCGCATCGCGCGGCATCGGAAAGGCGATCGCCGCATCGTTCGCGGCGTCCGGGGCCAAGGTGATGCTGAACAGCCGCAAGCAGGACAGTCTCGACGCTGCTGCCGCCGAGATGGTGGGTGAGGTCGAGACGTTCGCCGCCAACGCTGGCGACGACGACGCCGGCGAGCGTGCGGTGTTGGCCACGATCGAACGCTTCGGGCGGCTCGACATCCTCGTCAACAACGCCGCGACGAACCCGTACTTCGGTGCCACGCTCGAGGTCGACAAGCCTCGCTACGACAAGACGTTTCAGGTCAATCTCGACGCGCCCGTGTTCTGGAGCCAAGCCGCCTGGAAACATGCCTTCGCCGAGGAGCCGGGTGTGATCATCAACGTCGCATCGGTCGGCGGCTTACGTGCTGAGTTCGGGCTCGGCGTCTACAACGTGACGAAGGCGGCGATCATCCATCTGACGCGCCAACTCGCGTCCGAGATCGGGCCGACCCGCGTGGTCGGAATCGCCCCGGGCCTTGTCGAGACAGACTTCGCCGCCTATCTGGTCGACAACTTCGGCGATTCGCTTGCCGCCCGCCTGCCGACGAAGCGGTTGGGTGAGCCGCAAGACATCGCCAACCTCGCCACGTTCCTCGCCAGCGATCTCGCCTCGTGGATGACGGGAGAGACCTATGTCATCGATGGGGGAGCGGGCGTCGCCTCCGCCGCCGGTTGAGCGTTCCTGGCGGCCAGCGCTCCGACGTCGTCGATACCACCTGACGACGGCGCCCAGGATGTCGGCCGCGCCCGTCCCCCTGGTGGCTGTCGGAACCGACCGCGATGACGGACCCACCCGCCCAATCGTCGTTTCCGTCAGGCGTCGGGCGGGCCGGCCGCATCGAAGCCTCACCGGCGGATCGGTTTCCCCAGCGCCGTTCTTGGCACGGTGTCGACGAATTCGAGGCGCTTCGGTGCCATGAACGCCGGCTGGGTTGCCTTCACGTGGTCGCGCAGGGACTCGAGCGACGGTGCCGCACCGGGCGTAGGCACTACCAGCGCCTCCACCACTTGACCCCATTCGACGTCGTCGACGCCGCGGACCAGCACATCGGCAACGCCTGGGTGGCGACGCAGTGCCGACTCGACGGTTTCCGGCCAGACGTTCTCGCCGCCAGTGATGATCAGCTCACCTCGGCGGCCCGCAACGTGGAGCCGACCATTGTCGAGCCACTCGCCCAGATCCCCCGTTGGAAGCCAGCCGTCGCCGTCCTTCGGATCGGTGCCGTCGCGATAGCACCGGAGCAGCATCGGCCCACGCAGGTGAACCTCGCCGTCGTCGCTGATGCGGACGTCGACCCCGTCGAGCGCTCGTCCGTCGTAGACGACGCCACTCCCGGTCTCGGTCATGCCGTACGTGGTGACGGTGTTGGCCGGTCGGTCCGCCGGGGGGTGGCTCCCACCGAGGACGATGGTCCGGAACGCTGTGGGGTCGATCCGGCCGAGAGCGGTTGGAACGAGTGAGACGAGCGTGGCCCCGCTGCTCATGACGGCATCGGCGTCGAACCCCGGATGGACGGTCAGTCGGGTGTTGGCGTACAAGCTGCGGGTCACGACGGAAAGTCCGCCCACGTGTGACAGCGGAAGACAGGCGAGCCAGTGGTCGTCGTCATCGACGTCGAGTCGGGTGTTGGTCGCCGCGGCCGACGCCTCGACTGCGGTGTGAGTGAGGACGACTCCCTTGGGTGTGCCGGTCGACCCGCTGGTAGCGACGACGAGCGCGTCACCCGGCTCGACCGCCTGGCCGACGCGCATCATTGCCAACAGTTCGGCCTTCGCGGCCTCCGGAAGTCGTTGGTCGACGGGGAAGGCGGCGTCACCGGCATTCCAGATGGTCCGCAGCCGATCGACGAAACCGGGGCCGCCGGGCTGATCGATCGCCACGAGTTCGGCCATCACACAGTGCCCTGCGGTTGGTGTCGACCGGCCATCTGCCCCATCATGGCTCACGCATGAACCGTTGGATCATCGGAGCCCGCCCGCGCACGTTGCCCGCCGCTGTTGTTCCGGTCGCGATCGGTGGCGCCTGCGCCGTGGGCCTGGACGAGGAAGTCGCCTGGTGGCGGGTGGCATTGGCGCTGATCGTCAGCCTCGCACTGCAGGTCGGGGTCAACTACGCCAACGACTACAGCGACGGCGTTCGAGGGACCGATGATGTGCGGGTTGGTCCGGCTCGACTCGTCGCAAGCGGGCTCGCTCCGGCCCCGGCGGTCAAGCGTGCTGCATTTGCAGCGTTTGGTGTTGCCGCGGTTGCCGGATTGGCTGTCGCACTCACCACGAGCCTCTGGCTGCTCGTTGTCGGCGTGGCTGCGATCGCCGCCGGCTGGTTCTACACAGGCGGTGAGCACCCGTACGGCTACATGGGACTCGGGGAGGCGTTCGTCTTCGTGTTCTTCGGGCTGGTTGCGACGGTGGGGACGACGTACGCAGCGATCGAGACGATCACCGGGCTCTCGATCGTGATGGGAAGTGCGGCCGGAGCGCTGGCCTGTGCACTGCTCGTGATCAACAACCTCCGCGACATCCCCACCGATCGAGAAGTCGGCAAGCGGACGCTCGCCGTGCGACTGGGCGATCGACGCACCCGTTGGTTCTACGTCGGTCTGCTCGGGCTGGCGTTCGTCCTGGTGGGTGTCGCCGCCGTCGATCGCACCTGGGTGCTCCTCGTGCTGCTGTCGATTCCACTTGCTGTCGCTCCGGCGAAGCAGGTTCTCGGTGGCGGAACGGGGCCGGCGCTGATCGGTGTACTCGGCGAGACCGGTCGGCTCCAGTTGGTGTTCGGAGCCCTCGCCACCGTTGGCCTCGTGCTCGGCTGAGCACCAACGGGAACCGAAACGTGCGGAGCCGCACGACTCGGCCTGATGCTCGACCCCGACGAAGCGTTGTGTGTGTCGGCAGCGTTGGACATGTCGGCAGTGGTGTGCGTGACAGGAGTGTCGCACTGGGGGTGATCAGTGCCAGGCGTGGCCTCGAGGTCAAACTGGGGGAGGATCCGATCGAGCCGTCCCCGGTCACCAGTTGGCGTCAGCCGAGGAATTCGACGAGCGCGGCCACCGTCGCAGCAGGCTGCTCGAGATGCACGCTGTGCCCACTGTCGGGCACGACGACGAGTTGGCACCGGGGGATCTCGGTGGCCAATCGATCGCCGAGGTCTCTGAACTTGGCGTCTCGCTCGCCCACGAGCACCAACGTGGGGCAACGGATTTCTCCGAGACGCTCCCACAGCGAGTCCTGCGTGCCGGTGCCGCACGTTCGGAGGCTCGACGCCAGGCCGGCCGCAGAGTTCCTGAGGCGGTCGGTGCGCATCGCCGAGCGGTCGTCGAGGCAGGCGAACAGTGGGTTGGTGAGCCATTCGTCGACGAAGGTCTCGACGCCGACGTCCTCGATGTGTGTCGCGAGGCGTTCGTCGCTCTGTCGGCGCACGTCGCGTTCGTCGTCGTCATCGATTCCGGCCGTTGCACCGATCAGCACGAGGCGTTCGACCCGCTCGCTGTGTGCCAGCGCGGCGTGGAGGGCGACGCGGCCGCCCATCGAGTAGCCGACGTAGGTGCCCGCGCCTCCGTGTTCGACGAGATGATCCGCAGCACCCCAGAGGTCGGTGACGACATCGCCGGCCGTGCCGTGCCCGGGAAGATCGACGGCGATCGTGTCGAGACCGGGAGCGCGGCCGGCCAGTGCGGTCTCGATGTGCGCCCAACTCAGCGCGGTCTGGGTGAAGCCGTGTGCGAGCACGGCTCGCTTCGTCATTCGGCGTCGGCGAGCGCCCGCTCGGCCATCTTGCGCAGGACCTTGGCGAACGTGGCTGCGTCCTGGGCGCCGGGCACGGCCCACTGATCGTTGAACACGTACGTCGGTACGGCGGTGATCCCATTGTCCCGAGCATGCTCGAGTTCGGCAGCCACCTCGGCGGTGCCCGTCGACGACTCGAGGAAGGCCAGGACCGCGTCCCGGTCGGCGCCGATTTCGGCCGCACAGTCGGCGAGTGCCTCTGCATCACCGACGTGCGTGCCGTCCATGAAATAGGCCTGCAGCAGCCGCTCCTTCATCGCATCCTGGGTGACCGGAGCGTCGGGCTGGGCGGCCCACCAGATGAGTCGGTGGGCGAGCAGGGTGTTCGCTCGCAGGGCCCGCTCCATGTGGAACTCGAGTCCCTCCTCCGCCGCGGTCCGCGTGACGTGGCCGATGATCTGCTCCGCCTTCTCCGGTCCGCCGAATTTCTTGGCGTACGCATCGAGTACCGGCCCGGCTACACCGGGGACTGCGGTGGGGTCGAGCTGATACGGCTTGAACTCGATCTCGAAATGGACGCCGAGGTCGCCATCGGCCGTCGCCTCGGCCAGTCCGGCCTCGAAGCGGCGCTTGCCGATGTAACACCACGGGCAGACCACATCGGAGAAGATGTCGATGGTCACAGTCGGGCGGCTCGTCCTGTTGCCGCTGCCGGTGCTGGTCTCGGTGCTGGTGTCCACGTCCGCCAGAGTAGGGCCGTATCGTCGGTGAACAATGGTCGACCGCGACAACACCTCACCGTCCGATCTCGTGGCAGCCGAACCGCCCGATGTCCAGGCGACCTTCTGCGCGACGCTGGTCGATCAATGGCTCCGGCTCGGCGTCCGGCACGCCGTCGTCGCACCGGGGTCACGCTCCACACCGATGGCGATCGCGCTCACCGATCGCATCGAGATGGCGGTGCACGTGGTCCACGACGAGCGGGTTGCGGCGTTCACGGCACTCGGGCTCGGACTCGAGCCTGGGCCCGGTGTGCCCGCGACGCCGGCACTGCTGTTGTGCACGAGTGGAACTGCAGCGGCCAACTTCTATCCGGCCGTCGTCGAGGCGGGTCTCTCGGAGGTCCCGATGATCGTGCTGACCGCCGATCGTCCAGAGGAGCTGCGCGGTGTCGGTGCACCACAGACGATCGACCAGGTCGAGCTGTACGGCGGGCATGTGGTGTGGTTCCACGACCCGGGTGTTCCCGAGGCGCCATCGGCGGGGGAGTGGCGACAGCTCGCGGCGACTGCGTGGGCGCGTTCGGCAACCGGCCCGGTCCAGCTCAACCTGCCTTTTCGCGAGCCGCTCGTCGGTACCCCGCGCGTGCTTCCCGACCCGATCGATCCGATCATCGAGGTCGCCGAACCGGCACCGACCGATCCGGTCCCCGAGCGGTTCGACACCGAGCGCGGGGTCATTCTCGTGGGGGGTTGCCATGGCGTCGATGAGGGCAAGATCCTCGAACTGCACGGTCGCACGGCGTGGCCGATCATCGCCGACCCGACCTCAGGTCTTCGCCACCTGAGCACCGTGACCACGATCGATGCGCTGCTGCGGGACGACTCCTTCGCCGACGAGTGGCGCCCCGACACGATCGTGCGGATCGGCCGGCCCTCCACATCCAAGGTGCTCGGACAATGGACGGCTCGACCCGAGGTGATCCTGGTGCAAGTGGGCGGCCCCGGCCGCATCGACCCGGCTCACAACGTCGCTGCTGTCTGTTCGATCGGCGACCTGCTCGCCGTCGAGTTGACCGGTGCGACCGGATCAACATGGCTGCGAGATTGGCATGCGGCCGACGAGCTCGCGGAGCACGCGCTGGTCGACCGGTTCGCGTCGGTCTCCACACTGTCGGAGCCGGCCGCCGCGCGAACGCTCGCAGAGCATCTCCCACCCGGAGCGCAGCTCACCGTGTCGTCGTCGATGCCGGTGCGCGACCTCGAGTGGTTCGGCGGTCGCGCAGCGTACGCACACAGCAATCGTGGGGCGAACGGAATCGACGGCGTGATCTCGACAGCACTCGGGCGGGCGCTGGGTCGTCCGGCCGGCTCCGCACCTGGGTTCGTGCTCATCGGGGACCTGGCGTTCGTGCACGACTCGAATTCGCTGGTCGCGCTCTGTCGACGGGATATCGACCTGCGGATCGTGGTCGTCGACAACGACGGCGGCGGGATCTTCTCGTTCCTCCCGCAGTCGACACTGCTGGAGCCCGGCCGGTTCGAGCAGCTGTTCGGCACCCCGCTGGGCACCGACATCCTGGTGCTCGCCGCAGCACACGGTGTGGCGACGGCGACAGCGACGACCGTCGACCAACTCGTCACCCAGATCGCACGACCCGGACCCTGGGTGTGTCGCGTGCCGTCGAGTCGCGACGCAAACGTACGCACGCACGAGGTCCTGAACGACGTCGTCGCTGCTGCGCTCGCGGACTGACGGGTGGCTGTCGGGGCAGTCCGTTCCCGATTCCGGGTTCCGGTAGATTTGGCCCGCCGACTCCTGAGCCGCACAGAGGTGGTTCTCGAGCATCAAAGGACAGCTTGACGACACTCGACCACCGCAACGAAGACCTGCGAGGTCGGTCGTTCGCCGGGCTGATGCTCGATCAGGCCGACTTCGCCGGCGCCGACCTGCGCGGCGTCGACCTGTCGCGAGCTCGCCTTCGCAACAGCAACTTCACCGGGGCGCGGCTGGGGCTGGCGGCCTCGGCTGCGACGGCCCTGTTCGTCGCCTCGCTACTGATCGTGGGTGCGACCGGTTGGACGATCGGATGGACGCTGAGCGACCTCGTCGTTGGACTCGGCGGCGCAGAGTGGGAGGAGGTGTTGGGTCGAGTGATCGTGATGGTGGTCATCGGGTTCTTCATCCTCTGCGTCGTGGCTTTCGGATTGCAGCGTGCTGCGAAGTACGGAGCGATTGCTCTCCTGGT
>Ga0316197_10000795_pt1 | contig 22153 bp, 17 predicted proteins | sample OudBiesiAoxic_MG_FD_204939 | JGI IMG/M metagenome (GOLD analysis project Ga0316197, IMG submission 204939) | Coastal sediment microbial communities from Oude Bieten Haven, Netherlands - site A oxic | ecosystem: Environmental > Aquatic > Marine > Coastal > Sediment | place: Netherlands... | reverse complement strand
TGTCTAGAAGAGGTAACTGTTGGGATAATGCGCCTATAGAATCTTTTTTTGGTCACATGAAAGATCACTTAGAATTGAAGAAATGTAAAGATTTAAATGCAGTAAAAAAAGAAATGAAAAATTTTATAAATTATTACAATAATCATAGGTATCAATGGAATTTAAAAAAGATGACTCCCGTAGAATACAGGAATCACCTTTTGAATGCTTAAATATTGTCTCACTCTTTTTTTATATGTCCTTGACAAAGGGTACAGTTTATTCAACCCCCAGCCCCCATCTTGGGGGTTTTTTGGTATAATAACTATTATGACTACTATTACACTTAAAGATATTCTTACCAATGACAACTTAAAAGCTTTTTTCAAACATCATTTTAAATTTTTTTTGAATTTCCCAAAGTCTTTTATTCGTTTTATCAAATCTACTCTCGTTGTTGCACAAAATTGCAGAGAGTTTGTTTTTGCTAAATCTGTGTTTTCTTGTCCTAATTGTCCACATTATACTTTCAGACCTATTACTTGTAAGTCTAAATTTTGTTCTTCTTGCGGAAAAATTTATGCAGAAAAATGGGCTCTTAAGTTATCATCTCAATTAATTGATAAAAAACATAAGCACATAATCTTTACTCTTCCTAAGGAAATTTGGACTTACCCTATTGTTAAAAGAGATTTATTGTCTACTTTTTCCGACCATATCAAAACTCTCTTTAAATCTTGGTTTAAGAAACATGATATTGAAAGTTTTGGACTCATTGTTGTTATTCATACTTTTAGTCGTAATTCTTCTTTTCACCCTCATTTTCATGTAATTCTTTCTCTTGGCGGTTTCAAAGTAAATTTTTGTTTTTTTTTACAAATATCAAATTTTATAATTTCCTAGATAATAAAAAAACCAGTCAAAGACTGGTTTAAAGCTCTATAAATTGGAGGCGACGACCAGATTCGAACTGGTGATGGAGATGTTGCAGACCTCTGCCTTACCACTTGGCGACGTCGCCATTATTTATTATACTATTCTTTAATCTTATAAAATGGTGCCTTGACGCGGAATCGAACCACGGACACGAGGATTTTCAGTCCTCTGCTCTACCGACTGAGCTATCAAGGCATCATATATGGCGGGAGTGACGAGACTCGAACTCGCGACATCCTGCGTGACAGGCAGGCACTCTAACCAACTGAGCTACACCCCCATAATGATATATAAGATTTTTAAATGGTGCTCACAACAGGACTTGAACCTGTGACCCCCTGCTTGTAAGGCAGGTGCTCTCCCAACTGAGCTATGCGAGCTTTCGTTTTTTCAGAACTCATTAAGTATACTATAAGTAGTTTTTGTTTGCAAGGTTTTTTTTTATTTTTTTTCATCTTTATTTTTTTTCTATAAAAATAAATAAATTTTCATAGAAAAATTTACAGATATTACTTACTCTTTATAGGCTTATATCTAAAGTTTTCTCATTATTCTATTGCCATTTTTCAATTTTAATACTATACTTATATCAATAAAATTAGGAGGTATAACTTATGAACTCATATATAGTCGATACTAATGTTATAATTGCAAATCCATTCTTTATGAAAGATTTCAAGGATTGTGAGATCATAATCCCTATCTACGTTTTAGAAGAATTAGACAAAATAAAATCCAAAGAAGGAAATAGTGGGTTTCGTGCCAGACAATTTTTTAGATTTTTTAAAGAAATTGAAAAAAATGGAAATCTTATAGAAGGAATAACAGTTAATAATAAAGTTATTTTAAAAACAGAAATTCAGGCAGATCTTTCTCTTATACCTAAGAGCTTAGATCCAGATTATGTTGATAATAAAATCTTATCACTTATGATGACGGAAAAGTATAAAAAAAAAATTCTTCTAACCAACGACGTTAGTATGAGAGTCAAAGCTTCCTCCTTGGGTATTAAATACCTTATTTTAGATGCTTCTGATAAACATAAATTAGATGATCTTTACACAGGTGTTATAACTTCTGAGGTTACATCTGAAATGGTTAAAAAATTCTATACAGCCAAGGAGATCTCCCTAGAAGATTTAAAAATTAAATTTATGTACCCTAACCAATTTTTTTATGGTTATACAGATTTTTCCTATAATCAAATTATCGGTAAATTTGATAAAAAAAGAAATAAAGTTATAAAATTAAAATATGATGATACCAAAATATATGGAATTTCTCCCAAAGATGTCAGACAACAATTCGCCATCGATATACTCCTTGATCCCAAAATCCCATTTATTACGATTACCTCTAGACAAGGTTGCGGTAAAACTCTTTTGGCAATTGCAGGAGCCTTAGAGCAAGTATTAGAAGGAAATCGTTATGAAAAGATATTGATCGGTAAAAATACAGCACCTATAGATAAATGGAGCTATCAAGGATTTACTACTGGAGATACTGAAGAAAAATTATTGACGCATTTTGCTAATTACACAACTACTTTTGAAAATATTCAATATCTCAGAGGCAAAAAACCTCGTAAAGGTGTAGTAATTTTACAAGAACTGATGAATCAAGATAAAATAGAAGTCTTGGATATCTCATCTATTCTAGGATCTAGTTTTCTTAATAAAATTGTTATAATAGATGAGTCACAGTCATTTGATATCCACGCCATGAGATCAATGATTACAAGGATTGGAAAGGGGAGTAAACTAATCTTAATAGGAGATATTGCTCAACAAACAGTATCCAGATTAGATCCTGACAAATCAGGACTTTACGCATCTATTGAATGGCTAAAAGAACTTCCAGAAACTGCTCATATCACATTAAACAAAGTTCACCGAAGTGAATTTGTGGATAAAGCCAGTTTGATTTTTGATAAGAAAATTTTTGGGTAATAGAATAATAAAAAAGTTCCTATGATAATTTTTAATTCGATAAAAAATTTATGTTTTTTATTAAAAAAAGTATAATTTTAAAATTTAAGCATGTCAAGCAAGCCTTAAGAAAAAAGGCTTCTTGGCATATTTTTTTTTACTTTATTCCGGAATTCTATCAGCATACATTATTGATAACTCACCATAAACTTTTCCCCAATTTCGAAGTGGAAAAGCCCATTTCTTTGTAGCTATTTGAGTAACTAAATACAACGCCTTAAGTATTGCAGTATCTGACAAAAAGACGCTTTTTTGACGATTTAGGCACTTGTATTTTACCCCTAAGACAACATAAGCTACTAATTTTCGAATTATTTTATCATCTCTAACAGAAAAATGAACTGCATCGATGAAAACAATAGGGTAAAGAGTACTCAAAGGTCTATTCTGCCACTCCATAATATCAGACAATATTTTGTTTGTAACATTCGAAACAAAACTTTGACTGACTTTAAATCCATAAATATCTTCAATTTATTCAGAAATTTGATTAGTAGTAAGGTCACGTGCATACATAGAAATAATTTTTCCATCTATTTGTGATATCTCCTTTTGTCTCTTAGGAACAATTTTAGGTTCAAAAAAAAACTCTCTCGATCTTGGGAAACAGATAAGTTAAATTTACCATAGTTACCACTAACTTTCTTTTACTTTCATGCCTACTTCGAGAATTTAAAGAATTACTTCTTTAACTTTTTTCATAACCTAAGTTTTCATCCATTTTAGCTCCTATAATATTTTTGATAGTTCCACCTAAAAGATCTTTTAAAGCTTCTTGTATATCTTCTGCGGTTTTAATATCATATTCACTCAATAATCTAGCAATAATTTGCTTTTTTCCATTTGATAAGTCATTTCGTTTTCTTTTTGCCATAAAAAATAGCCTCCTTTAGTAATATTATTACCACAGGAAGCTATTTTTTCATATTCTATTCGCAGACTTTTTTGGTTAGTCCCCCAAGACTTAATGTAAAAAATCTTTAGATTTTGATCCTATTCTTTCTATTCTCTAGTCTGTTAGTTTACAGTATATTCTGATAATTTTACACTTTTTTCTATAATAATTTTAATTTTTTCACACTTATATCAAAGATTTATATAAGTGAATTAGAGATTCCAAACGTAATATAATCCTGTTTTAATAATTATATATTCCTAGTTTTTTCATAACTAGAAATAATTTTTACTCTTCTTCAATTTTAAGCCATAAATCACTTTCTATCATTGCTGTATTTATTGTTATTCTTTTACCCATTTTTGTTTTAAATTCCTTAACTATCTTTTTTTCTACTCCACTCGTATCTTTAAATCTAATCTCTATAGTATGATTAACTCCTTTTGCATACTCTCTTTTTTTCTTTTTTGCCTTTATTTTAACTTCTTTTTCTCCATCCAAGATATAGTAAGCATTTTTAGGAGTATATTTTTCTCCTTTATTTTCTATAAATATAACATGTTCCTTTCCACTTATAAATAAAAATACTCCTAAAATGATCATAGCTAAAATAACACCTATTCTTATAAAAATAGTTTTCATCATTTTTCACCTCCAGAAAGTTGCATATCCATTATTTTCTTTCTTTCAGATTTATTTTCCTGTTCTCTTCTCCATTGATGTAATACTAAAGCTAGAGCTATTACTCCATAAGAGATAAATACTCTAAAAAATTCTCCTATTTGAGCTGATCCAACTAATTCTTTTCCTGCTCTTGGTGATATCACAAACATTAGGTGAAACAATATTATTCCTCCTAAAGCATTAGGTATACTAGCTTTGGTAGCTGTTGCTCCACCTATTAAGATAGCTGCTATAGAAAACATTCCTATCTGTTCATGGCTATTGTATGTATTCATGGTACCTATGTTTTGTAAAAATATTATTTGCCCGATAGATGCTAATACAGTAGATATTACAATAGATAAAATTCTGGTTCTTTCAACTGCTATTCCTGCTGATTTTGCTATTTCCATATCCTGTCCAATAGCTCTCATATCTTGACCTAACTTAGTTTTTCTAAACCAAACTATAAATAAACACAAAGCTCCAACTATTAATATAGTTAAAAAAGGTACTGTAAATTGACCTACTTTTAAAACTATAGATTTGTCCAATACTTGACGAATATTTTTTAGGTCGATAGCATTTCTAATTCCATATCCACGGCTCAGTATTATTTTTTTATTTGTCATAGGAATAATATTTCCCATTCCATATAAGACTACCAATTGATATACACCGTTTATAAAAAATCCCATGATTATAGATGTTATCATCTCTCTACCTTTAGCTTTATTTAATATATATCCACCCAATATACCTAATAGGATAGCAATAGGTAATGAAATTAAGATTGCTAAACCAATCCCTTCCATCCCTGCTATCCTCCAATCTGTAATAAAGATAAGACCTAACTGACCAGCCATAGCTCCTAAAACTATTCCAAAGTTTAACCCCATTCCTGCAACTACTGGTATGATAAGTGAAAGCACTAAAAATGAGTTCCTAGAAAGTCTAGAGACCATCTCCTGAACTAAATATCCTCTTGATAAACCTGAAATTGGAATAGCCATAACAATCATAATCAGTATAACTATCGGTACTATATTATTTATAAGAATTTTTTTGCCTTTATTTTCCATTCTTTTTCCCCCCTTTCCTAGTCAAAGCATAAAGGATCATTCCATTTGAAATTATTATCCTCAAAGTTTCCGACATGTCTGTCTTAACCAAGTTATTTATTACTGAAGGTGTCATTGTTAGAATCCCTTGGAATAAAAAAGTCCCTACCATTACATTTATTACAGTTGCTTTATTTACAGAAGCACCCCCTATAAGAATTGCTGCAATTGCTGGAAATGCCATATAAAATGGTGCTAAATATAACTGAATAAATCCAAAACTTTGTTGATATACTATTATTCCTATAGCAGCCAACATCGTAGACATTATTACTGATTTAGTTCTTACTTTATCTATATTTACTCCTGTTGCCAAAGCAAATTTGGGATTAGCTCCTACAGCTTTCATTGCTAAGCCTGACTTTGTTTTAAAAAATCCCCACATCAAAAATGCTAAAAATCCAAAGAATATTATCTCACCAAAAGGTATCTTATCTGCCATTGGAAAAATTTTATTCAAAGCTCCCTGCCAATAATTTTCTATACTAATTGTTGTACGAAGACCAGATCCTCCATATGCCCAGATCATATCTTGACTTTTAAAAGGCAATATCAACCACATAATACACATAATTGCTACTGAAGAAAATCCTACATAGGTCGCAATCATCATCTCTCCACCTTTTACCCTATTTAGTATCTGTGAATATCCCCATCCAAATATAAACGCAAAAGGAACTGCCATTATAATAGCACCCCAAAATCCTAAAACTCCAGTAAGACCCATTTCCACACTAATTACTGCTCCAATTAATCCTGCTTCAACTCCTAAAGGCAATCCAAAATTCAAACCTGTTCCTGAGTATATCATAGGCATAAGAGATAACACTAAGACAGCATTCATTCCAAATCTTATCAATGTATCACTTAGAGAAGTCCCAAGATTCAAACCTACAAATGGAGCAATTACATACATACTCAGAAGAAATAATGCTATTATTATCCTTGGCCATCCCATAGTTTCAATATAACTCTTAATTTTTTCCATCAGTTCCTCCTATCCCTACCATTAATTCTCCAAATTTAATTATATCTGCTTCTGGAGGAAGTATCCCAGCTACCTTACCTTCTGTTATTATAGCTATTCTATCACTAATCCCTCTTAGCTCCTCAAGTTCTGAAGAAGTTATAATTATCGTAGTTCCATATTTTTCATTATACTCACGCAAAGTTTCCAAAACTAATTTTTTTGCCCCTACATCTATTCCCCTTGTCGGTTCAGAAACCATCAACAATTCAGGTCTCATTGTAAATGCCTTAGCCATACAAACTTTTTGTTGATTTCCACCACTGAGTTCTCCAGCTGTCTGCTTAGAACTTATACATCTAATCTCTAATTTTTTTATATATTTCAATGCATTTTTTTCTACGTCTTTTTTATCAACCCACTCTATCAATCCACCCATATATCTTTTTACAAATTCATTTTTAATTTGAATTGCAGGATAAGCTATATTATCTTCAATAGTTCCATCCAAAAGTAGCCCTACTCCTTTTCTATCTTCGGAAACTAAGAAAACACCATTTTCTAAGGGTAATTTAGGCTTATTCAATTCTAAATTTTTCCCTTTAAAAGTTAATTTTCCTCCAGTAGTATATAGCCCCATAATTCCATTGGCTATTCCTAATTTTCCTTGTCCTGCCATTCCACCTATTCCTAATATCTCACCTTTATAAATTTTCAGATCTAATTTTTTTACTGTTTCTCCAGGCATATCCACCCAAAGTTTATCTAATTTCAAGAGAATTTCTTTATTCTCAGTTACTTTTTTTATAATTTCAGACTCACTAAAACTTCTACCGATCATCCATTCTGTTATCTCATGAGCACTAGTTTTTTTTGTTTCTACCTCTTTTATTAAGATACCATCCCGGAGCACTACCACCTTATCACTTATTTTCATTATCTCATTTAATCTATGGGTTATAAAAACTATTGAAATCCCCTCATTGGCCAATCGTTTCATTGTTTGCAGTAAGATCTCTGCTTCAGATTCTGTAAGAACTGCTGTAGGTTCATCTAGTACTAATAGTTTAGTATTTTCCCTCTCTATCTCACGAGCTATCTCTGTAAATTGTTTATGTGCAACTGGCATCTCTTTTATTATAGTTTTTGGATCCATCTTTACTCCTAAATGCCCTACTGCTATTCCTGCTCTAGCTTCCATCTCTAGACTATCTAATTTTTTTATCCTTTCCCCGAATAAAATTTCTAAAAAACTATTTTTAGTCGATTCCCTATTAAGAACTATATTTTCAGTAGCCTCAAACCCAGGTATTAGAGAAAATTCTTGATGCACCATTCCTATTCCGGCTTCTAAAGCATCAAATGGAGATTTAAAATCTATTTCTTTGCCTTCAAACTTTATGCTCCCACCATATCCACCTGTTTCACGAATTACAGGCATTCCAAATATAGTTTTCATTAGTGTCGACTTTCCTGCTCCATTTTCTCCTACTAAACCTATTATCTCTCCTTTATTTATACTTATATTTATATCTTTTAAAACTTGATTTTCACCAAATGATTTAGATAAATTTTCTATCTTTAAAAGTAGTTCACTCACTTGTTTCCTCCTATTTTTGGATTTAATGATAAAAAAGGGGCTTTCGCCCCCTCATTTTGTCTTAATTAAGTTTATTAGTTAATTTCAAAATATTTTTCAGGAACCTCAAGATCTGTCATATTTAAGTAACCTTTTCCAAATACATATGTATCTTGATATACTAAGAAAAAGTTCTCTCTCTCTATACCATCTATATCTATATATTCACTTCCATTCCAACCTGCTCCAGGACTTTGTATTCCTAAAGATGCCATAACTTCATCAAAATCATTTATCTCTGACCTTCCTTCTATTACATCTATAGCATGGGTTCCTAAAGCTACTGCGGCTGCAAAGTTATATGAATATGCCCATGTTCCCATTCTTCCTAATCCACCAGCTTTTACTACTGATTTTTCAACTTTCTTTAATATTTTAGGCCAATTACCCTTTTCATTCTTATTAAACTTAACTCCTAAAGCTCCAGGATATCCCATTGTTGGAGAAGGTAAATCTGCTTCTACAAAGTATCCACCTTCTTCTGCTATTCTCTTTAATAAAGGCTCAGTCTGCGCATCATTTGTTGCAAAAAATGCAGTGTCCATACCATATTTTTTTAACCATGAAGGTACTTTTTCTAATACAAATTGTTGAGCTCCTGCTACACCAACATCACTTACAGGATCTGGTGCAGTCATAGTTATAAATTCCATTCCTAAATCTGTTGCTGCTTGCTTCATTATATCCCTTCTTCTAGATAAAAGTTCATAACTCATATGTCTAGGAAATGATATATGCATAAATTTCTTTGCTCCCATTTTTTGAGCTGCTTTTACTATTAAATAACCTCTAGCTATATTATCAGGATTTAATACTAAATCTGATACATCTGCGATCATTTCTGGATCTTCATGGGGACTATTTGCAATTAATAGAATTTCAGGATTTTTTTCCCTTACCCTTCTAAATGCTTCTACCGTTCCCGGAATAGCTTCTGTTACAACAATCGCTTTCATCTTAGGATCATCTGATAAACTTACAATTTGTGAGATTGTAGTTTCCATCTCTTGCATAAAGTTATCAGGATAAGTTATATGAATTATTTTCCCATCTTTTTCTGCTGTTCCAAATTGTTTTATTAATTCTTGAGCTCCTCTAAGACCATCTTCTGATTGAGATACTGTTCCAGATACTACTCCAATATGGTAATCTGCTGAAAAAGTAAATGCTGACATTACAAACATTGTAACTAATAAAAATAATTTTTTCATCCTTTCATCTCCTCGAATAAAGTTCTATACAAACACCAATTAATTAACACTACGATCTATATAAAAAGCACGATATTAATTGACGTTTTAAATTTTACTTTAATGCGAACAATTTGTCAATAGTTTTGGACATTATTTATTTTTAATAAAAATAGTTATTAAATTTTACACTTTAATTTGCAGACTAAATACTAAAAAAAAAGAGTGTTAAAATTTATAGTTTTTTGTTATACCTTACATTTTATAATTAAATGTAGCAAAAGAAGATCCATAGAAAAAAAGTTGCCATGAAACATTAATAATAATTAAAAATAATTTTAAAACTGTAGAGGATGTAAAAGGAAATAAAATTTTAACAGACAATAAATTTTATTTAGAAAGGATATTTAATTAAGAAATAAGTTCCTTTATCCATTCTTATGTTATAATGGTGTTATACTCTTTTATTAGACATTTTATATTCATAAATATATACTTGTTCGAAAGAGATGAAATTAAAGATTAAATAAATTAGAAATAGTGCTTATATAGCTCTATTTAATTATAACAAGGAGAAAAAATGAAAAAATATTTAATAGAACCAGAATATCATGGTTATAAAGTTGGAGATTATTTAAAGGAAGTTTTGGGTTATTCTAGTAGAAGTCTGAGAAAGATTGATATTTTTTTAAATGGAAAAAAAGTGAACCCCAACAAAAAAGTAAGAAAATTAAATAGAGTGTTAGTCAAAGAACATAATAAAGGCACAAATATTGAGCCTATTCAAATGGATTTAAATATAGTATATGAGGATAAAAATATAATTATAATAAATAAAGAACCACATTTGATAGTTCACCCCACTAAAAAGAAGGTAGATAAAACTCTAGCCCACGGGATAGTATATTATATGAAAGAACAGACTGGGGAAATTACAGTACCTAGATTTTATAATAGATTGGATATGAATACATCTGGAATAATAGTTGTAACTAAAAATGGTTTTTCCCAGTCGTTTTTACAGAACAAAAATAAAGCTACCGTAAAAAAATTTTATCAAACAATAGTTAAAGGAATAGTAAAAAAAGATGAATTTGTTATAGAAGAGTCGATTGGTCGGGTAGGAGAATCGTTAAAAAGAGAATTACTATCAGTAGAGAAGGGAGGTCAAATTGCAAAAACAGGGGTAAAAGTTTTGAAGAGAATAGACGATCAAAACTTAACCCTTCTAGAAGTAGAGTTATTTACAGGAAGAACTCATCAAATAAGAGTTCATCTATCATCTATGGGACATCCAATATTAGGGGATGAACTCTATGGTGGAAAGTTTGATGGTGTTAAAAGACAGCTTCTGCATGCTTACAAATTAATTTTTACTAACCCGGATACGGGAAAAGAGGAAACTGTAACTACAAATTTACCTGATGACATGGAGAAAATTATAAAAGGTTAAGTGATAGGGTAAAAATAGATCAAAGATTGTTGTAAATTTAATACTCGTGTTTAGTTGACAAAGTTTAGAAATTTAGGATATATTTATAGTGTAAAATAAAAAATCTTAGGAGGAATAAAATTATGGCAGCAGTAAAGATAGCGATAAATGGATTTGGTAGAATTGGAAGATTAGCATTTAGATTAATGGCTGATAACCCTGAATTTGAAGTAGTAGCAATAAATGACTTAACTGACCCTAGAACTTTAGCTTATTTATTGAAGTTTGATACAGCTCAAGGAAGATTTAAAATGAATTCAATTGAAGCTACAGAAAACGGAATTTTAGTAGATGGGAAAGAAATTAAAATATATTCTGAAAGAAATGCAGCGGATTTACCCTGGAAAGCATTAGATGTAGATATAGTATTAGAATGTACTGGATTCTATGTATCTAAAGAAAAATCTCAAGCACATATAGATGCAGGAGCTAAAAAAGTAGTTATCTCTGCACCAGCAACAGGAGATCTTAAGACTATCGTATTTAACGTAAATGATGAAGTATTGACTGGAGAAGAAACTATTATTTCTGGAGCGTCTTGTACAACAAATTGTTTAGCACCAGTTGTAAACGTATTGAATAAAGAATTTGGATTAGTAAAAGGATTCATGACTACTATCCACGCATATACAAATGACCAAAACATATTAGATGCACCTCATCCTAAAGATATTAATGCAAGAAGAGGAAGAGCAGGAGCAGCTAACATGGTACCTACTTCAACTGGAGCAGCAGTAGCAGTTGGAAAAGTATTACCTGAATTATTAGGGAAATTAGATGGTGGAGCAGTAAGAGTTCCAACTGTTACAGGATCTTGTGTTGACTTAGTAGTGGAATTAGAGAAAAATGTAACTGTAGAAGAAATCAATTTAGCTATGAAAGCAGCATCAAATGAAACTTTAGGATATACTGAAGAACCAATCGTATCTTCTGATTGTATCGGAATTGAGTTCGGATCATGGTTTGATGCCCAATCTACAAAAGTAATGACTGTAGATGGAAAGCAATTAGTAAAAATCTTAACTTGGTATGATAATGAGATGTCTTATACAGCTCAATTAATAAGGACTTGTAAGAAATTTGCTCAATTAGCTAAGTAATTATATAATAGAATAAATAGAATAGCGGGAGCATTGGTTTCCGCTATTTTTTAAAAAATAAAACTAATTTTGGAGGGATCAATAAAATGGCAAAGAAAATAGTGAATGAATTAAACTTAAAAGGTAAAAAAGTCTTGATGAGATTAGATTTTAACGTTCCTATGAAGGATGGAAAGATCATAAATGATAATAGAATAGTTGCAGCAACTGACACAATTAAATATGTTCTAGAGCAAGGTGGAAGAGTAATAGCTTTTTCTCATTTAGGAAGAGTCAAAATAGAGGAAGATAAAGCAGGAAAATCAATGGCGCCAATAGCTATAAGATTGTCTGAATTGTTAGGTAAAGAAGTTAAATTTGTAGCTGAAACGAGAGGCACAAAATTAGAGGCAACAGTCGCAAAATTAAAAGATGGAGAGATCATGATGTTTGAAAATACTAGATTTGAAGACATCGATGGGAAGAAAGAATCTAAAAATGATCCTGAATTAGGAAAATATTGGGCTTCTTTAGGAGATGTTTTTATAAACGATGCATTTGGAACTGCTCATAGAGCACATGCTTCAAACGTAGGAGTTGCTTCTAACATAAAAGAATCAGCAGCAGGATTTTTAATGGAAAGAGAAATTAAGTTTATTGGCGGAGTAGTAGATGCACCTCAAAAACCATTAGTAGCTATCTTAGGCGGAGCAAAAGTTTCTGATAAAATTTCTGTAATTAAAAACTTAATTCCAAAAGCTGATAAAATAATTATTGGCGGAGGAATGATGTTCACTTTCTTAAAAGCGAAAGGGTTAAACATTGGAACGTCATTATGTGAAGAAGATAGATTAGACCTTGCAAAAGAATTGATGGAATTAGCTGGAGATAAATTAATTTTACCTGTCGATACTATTACTTCAAAAGAATTTTCAAATGATGCAGGATACCAAATTGTTTCTACAAATAAAATTCCTGAAGGAGAAATGGGATTAGACATAGGACCTAAATCAGTAGAATTATTTAAATCTGCATTAGCAGGATCTAAAACTGTAGTATGGAATGGACCAATGGGTGTATTTGAAATGTCTAACTTTGCAAAGGGGACAATTGGAGTTTGTGAAGCTATAGCTAATTTAGATGGTGCTATCACTATAATAGGTGGTGGAGATTCTGCAACAGCTGCTATCGACTTAGGATTTGCTGATAAGTTTACACATATCTCTACAGGTGGTGGAGCTTCTCTTGAGTATTTAGAAGGAAAAGTTTTGCCAGGAATAGATTCTATCGCTAGTCACTGTGGAAACTGTAAATGTAGTAAATAAAAAGGGTTTAAAAAAGTAATCCAAAAGGTAACCTGTAGACTAGACATTAGAAAAAAATAGTGTCAAAGTCTATAGGTTTTTTGTATACTTAAAATAAAAATTAGGAGCTGAAAAAATTAGAATTGCTAGGACAACACGCCTATGAAGTCATTTTTTGGCCATATGAAAAATCATTTAAACTTAAAAGGGTGGAAAAACTTTATTAATTATTACAACAATCAGAGATATCAATGGAATTTAAAAAAGATGACTCCTATATAATACAGAAATCATCTTTTCGCAATATAAATATATATGACTTTTTTTTAGTTTCCTTGATAAAAGGTACAGTTTAATTATTCTATCTCTTTTTTATTATTTTTAGACAGATAGTTTTCTATTGCTGCCTTTATAGCCTCTTCGGCCAACACTGAACAATGCACTTTCGCCGCTGGCAAACCATCTAAAGCTTCTACAACAGCTTTATTAGTAACTTGTAATGCTTCCTCTACAGTTTTATTTAGTATCATCTCTGTTGTTACTGATGAGGATGCAATAGCTGAAGCACATCCAAATGTTCTAAACTTAACATTTTTAATTATTCCATCTTCTATTTTTAAAAATATTTCCATCATATCCCCACAAGATGGACTTCCTATCTTTCCATACCCATCAGGATTTTCAATTACTCCAACATTTCTAGGATTCATGAAATGATCCATCACTTTTTTTGTATATTCCATTTATTGTCACTCCCTATTTTTAATTTATTTTTTTTTATAAAATTCATTCCAAAGTGGTGAGATGATTCTTAATTTCTCTATCACTTTAGGAGCTTCCTCTACTACATATTCCATTTCTTCACGAGTATTAAACTTTCCTAATGAAAATCTAATAGTACCGTGAGCGTCTACAACCTCTATTCCCATTGCTAATAATACATGAGAAGCCTGTAAATCATCTGAAGAACATGCAGAACCTGAACTTACTGCTATCCCCTTATAATCAAGCCCCAACAAAATTGATTCTCCTTCTAAATATTTAAAGCTTATACTTGAAGTTCCTGGAAGTCTAGCTACTTTTTTACCATTTATTTTAATCTCTGGAATTCTTGCAACCATCTCTGTTTCAAAGAATGATCTTAATTCTTCCTCTTCCTTTACTTTTTCTTCCATATTTGTAGTGGCTAGTTCTAACGCTTTAGCCATTCCTACTGCTCCTGCTAAATTAGTTGTTCCAGGTCTAATTTTTCTCTCTTGACCTCCGCCTGTGATAACTTTTCCAAGTCTGATTCCATTTTTAACAAACAATCCAGCTATTCCTTTAGGACCATTAAATTTATGACCTGAAAAACTCATTAAATCTACTCCTAACTCATTAGGATATACAGGTATTTTTCCAACTGTTTGAACAGCATCTGTATGAAATACAATCTTATTTTTTTTTGTTATCTTAGATATTTCCTCAATAGGCTGAAGTACTCCAGTTTCATTGTTTGCATGCATGAGGGTAACTAAGATTGTTTCCTTTCTAATAGCTTTTTTTAAATCATCTAGGATTACTACACCATTCTTATCTACAGGTATATAAGATACTTCAAACCCCTCTTTTTCAAGATCTTGACACGTATTTTTAGCACCAGGATGTTCTATCGCACTTGTAATTATATGATTACCTCTTCTTTTGTAAGCTCTTGCTATACCTCTTATGGCTAAATTATTACTTTCTACACCTGTTCCAGTAAAAATTAATTCTGATTTTTCTATCTTCAATATATTTGAAATAGTCTGTCGAGACAAATCCAAAACTTTTCCTGCTTCTTGCCCAAAACTATGCATACTATTAGCATTTCCATATACCTCACAAAAATAAGGCAATATTGCTTCCAATACTCTTTCATCTGTTTTTGTTGTAGCGTTATTATCCAAATAAACTCTTTTCATACCTTCACCCCTTATTTTATATACCCTATATTACCATTGTTTAGTTTTTATGTCAACATAATCCTTGGTATCCCAAAGGTTTGATGATCGAAATTTTAAACCCCTTAGTATTATTGTCCTATCCGCAGTAGCCTTTTATTTATTTTCTATTTTTTTAATTTTTTCCTCCCAAAATTACAAAAAATATTTAGTTCACATCTTTTGCATTGAGGTCTTCTAGCTACGCAAACATCTCTTCCCTGTAAAATTAAATAGTGAGATATATCTATCCAATATTCTTTAGGAGTCATTCCCATCAACTCTCTTTCAATAATTATAGGATTTTCACTTTTTACAAGTCCTATTAAATTAGTAAGTCTCTTTACATGAGTGTCTACTGTTATTCCTTCAGCTTGTCCCCATATTTCTCCTCTAACAACATTTGCTGTTTTTCTCCCTACTCCTGCCAAAGTAAGCAATTCTTTCATTTCTTGAGGGACTTTTCCATCATATTTTTCCAATAATATCTGACTAGTTTTCTTTATATTTTTAGCTTTATTCCTATAAAATCCTGTACTTTTTACTAGGTTTTCTATCTCTTCTAATTCCATATTTACAAACTGTTCTGGAGTATTTATTTTTTCTTTTCGAAACATCTTTTCAGTTACTATATTTACCATTTTATCAGTGCATTGAGCTGATAGACTAACCGCTATTAATAATTCAAAAGGAGTTTTATACTTCAACGCACATTTTGGATCCCCAAATTTTTTATGAAGTATTGCTATTATTTTTTTAATTTTTTGTTTTTTTGTCATAATTTATTCTCCTTCAACTTAATAACTGATATTTGGCGGTAAATATTTAAATTGGACGAACTTATTACATAAAAAATTATACTGTTTTTAAATCGGATAATCTTTAAGAAATTTTTCTTTAATCTTAACAGATAATATTTAGTTCTTAACTCTTAGACTATCAAATTAAATGCAACAATGGGTTCCCCTAAATACTTCATGAGGAGTTTTCCAACCTAAACATTTCTTTGGTTTATTATTTTTTTTATTACGAACTTTTCTTCTAGTTCTTTAATTCTTGAAAATTCTTTTCCATTGTCAGAGATAAATATTTTTTATCAATTCTTCGGATATATATTTGAAATTTTCTAGCGTTGCATTATTAAATGTTTTAGCTTTTCTATCTAGCATTAGTTCAGCAATAAAGAACCTAATTTTTCTAAAAAAAAATAAGTCATTATTGCTCCTTTAATATTTGGTAGCACATGCATAATACCAAGGATTTTTCTATGGTTCTTTTTTTTCTTCATTTAATTATACAATGTAAGTTGTTTTATAACAAATTAATGATTAGATACCATCTAATCATCCTTTAATTCTTTTTTTTAATCTATCACAAAAAAATCCCTACCTCAAAATTTGAGATAGGGAAAAAGAATATAAAATAAAAAAAGTTTACATATGTAAACTTTTTTTTTAAATAATTCAATTAATACATATAGTCTTAAAAAGGGGGGATCAAGCTCTATATGATTATTCAAAGTCTCCCTTGAACTGATAAAATTATACTAAAAAAAATATTAAAAGTCAACCTTTTTCGAACGCTTTTTATTTATTTTTCTATTTTTACACACTTTCTTTCAACCTAACGTTTAATTTTAAAACAAAAATATTTATAAACGTTTAAAATGTATTAACTTTTTTAAAAATTCATTTTCAATTTTTAAATATTCAATCTGCGCTTCTAAACGTTTAATTTTTTCTTTTTCTATTATCTGTTAAATCTAGTTTCCTATTATTTTTAATTTTTTTCAAACGTCTAGAGGAGGTTTCAATTTGTTTCATAACTAAAATATCTACATCAAAACCAGCTTCCTAAAAAATTATATATAAAAAACCATGAAACTAAAACTCTTTTTTCAGTGTATAGTTTCATGGTTACAGTTTAATCTTATCCAACTCTTTTTTATATTTTTGTTATTTTTACTTATTTTTACATATCATACTTGTATTTATTTTTTTTAAACTACAAGCTCCTGTAAGTATCATAGATTGATATAATTGATTTTTTAAAGTTTCTAAAGTTAACCTTACTCCTTCTCTTCTACCTCCTATGCTTCCCCAAATAATAGGTCTTCCAACTAATACACAACATGCTCCAAGAGCTAAAAATTTAACAATATCCATCCCTTCTCTAACACCACCATCAGCTATTACTAATATCTTATCTCCCACTGCTGCAGATATTTCAGCCAAAGTTTCTATAGAACTTATAGTCCCATTTAGCACACGGCCTCCATGATTAGATACTATAATTCCAGCCACTCCTGCTTTCATAGCTATTTCAGCTTCTTCAACACTAAGTATCCCTTTTAATATAAATGGTAATTTAGTTGAATCTACTAACTCTTTTAATTCTTCTACTGATTTTGGCCCTACAGGCTGCCCCATGGTACTCATAACCAATAATCCAGCTCCATCTATGTCTATTCCTACAGCCAGTGCTCCTACTTCCTCTGCCATTCTTATCCTTTCTATGATCTCGGAGTTTTCTCTCGGTTTTATTATAGCTATACCATTTCCATCTACTTTTTTTATAGCCTCTATTCCCCATCTATAAAAATCTGGATTTCCTCCATCTCCTATCATAGCTATAGTTCCACATTCTATACTTCCATTTACGATATCATCTATATAATCTTCCTCTGATATTGCCCCTCCAGCATTATAGTTTAATCCTGTTATAGGAGCCACTATTACCGGACTAGAAAGTACTTTACCTAAAAAGTTAAACTTTATATTTGGATCTTTGGCATCATGTAATGTTTTCATCATAACTCTAATTTCATTTAATTTATCATAGTTTCTCTGCATAGTTGAACCATTTCCTGCTCCTCCCATTCCTGGAACCATACCTCTACACCATACACCATTACATTCACGACATATAGCACATACACCCTTCATCTTCTCTCGGGCATTATTTTTTACATCTTTTAAGTTCATTTTTTACCTCCATATTTTAATTGTTTTTCCAATTTTATTTTACAATTCAAACATTATAATTACTCTCAAGAATACTTTTAAATCAGTTGTTTTTTTATCTCTTAAATCTTATCACAAAATCATATAAAGTTATAATTTTATATAATTTTATGGTATCTTTTTTGTTTTAAAAATGATAAAATTTGTAGATTTAAAAAAATTTACTAAATTTATTACACAAGGAGGGGATAAAATAAAATGAAAAGACACTTAAAGGGGCTATTTTTTGATTATTTTGTTATTAATTTAGGTATAATATTAGCAGCCATTGGGATTGGAATTTTTTTGGTTCCTGGAAAATTAGTAAGTAGTGGAGTTCCAGGAGTTGCTACTATACTATATTATGGAATGGAAATTCCAATTGGGCTTACTATCCTTATCTTTAATATTCCTATATTTATCTTAGGCGTAAAGGTATTTGGAAAAGAGTATGGATTCAAAACTTTTTTTGGAATCGTGGGTTTAGCTTTTTACACCCAAACATTTCAAACATTATTAAACAATACATCTGTAGTCGATTATGCTAAGGGTGGAAATTTACTCCTAGCACCTATTTTCGGTGGAATTTTTTTAGGTGCAGGGATGGGTTTGATTTTTAGATTTGGTGGAAGTATGGGAGGAGCCGATATCTTAGGACAAGTTATCAGTAAATATTCAAAATTACCTGTTGCTCATGCTATCTTAATACTAGATATGCTTGTAATGGGAAGTGGAATAGTAGTCTTTGGAATAGAAAAAGGGCTCTATGCTATATTGTCTGCCTTTACCTGTAATTTAATCTTAAATAAGATATTTGAGGGAGTTAGCCATAGTAAGATGGTCTATATCACTAGTTCAAAATATGAAGATATTCAAGAAATTTTAACCAATGATATTCAAACTCATACTACTACTATTATGACTAGAAGCCGAATTCAAGATTCTGAAAAAAAAATGATCATGGTTATCATAAAGAATAAGCAACTTCGTGATCTACAGGTATTTATAAACAGGATCGATCCAATGGCTTTTATCGTTATTTCTGAAGTCTATGAAGTCTTTGGTGATCCAGAAGATGAATAAAAAAGACAAAGATTTGAAGAGAGTCAAATTGAAACTATACTAACTATTAAAAGAGATTTATTAGTTGCTTTTTCTAGTCACATCAGAACTCTCTTTAAAGCTTGGTTTAAAAAATGTAATATTGAAAATTTAGGACTAATTATTGGTATTCATACTTTTAGTAGATATTCCTCTTTTCATCCTCATTTTCATATAATTATTTTCTTGTCGGTTCTAAAAAAATCTTACGTGGAAAGATCTTAAAATTTTTAATAATTCTTGGAGATATTTGGTTCTTAAAATCATAGCGATTAAGCTCCTAAATACAAAAGATTAGAATTTCCTAGATAATAAAAAAAGATGATTCCTGTAAAATACAGAAATCATCTTTTAGCTACATAGATTATTCTCCCATTCTTTTTTAGTATCTTTGATAAAAGTTATAATTTAGGAGTTTTTACTATTGTCTAATTTCACCTTGATACTTTTTCTTAATAAGTCCTAAAATCTTATTAATTGTTGTAGTTACTTCATTTTCTTCCAAAGTTCCTGTTGTTTTTCTCAGTACTATATTAATAGCTACTGATTTTTTATTTTCTTCTACTTTTTCACCTTCATAGACATCAAATAAATTTACACTTTCAATAATGTTTGATATTTTTTTAATATCTCCTAACATATCTCCAACTAATTTATCCCTCTCCATCAAAATAGCCAAGTCTCTATTAACTGCTGGATATTTAACTATCTTTTCATATTTTATCTTAGCTTTTCCATATTTTACTACCTTAACTAATTCTAACTCAGCTAGATATACTCTTTCCCTGGAGATAGACATAGCTTCAGCTACATCTGGATGGATCTCTCCAAAAGTTCCGATGTACTCTCTTCCTACGAAAATGTCTACTGCTCTACCTCGATGATAACTTTTATTTTCAGTTCTTCTCAACTGATATTTAGTCATTCCCATAGCCGTCAGATAGCTTTCTACATATCCCTTTAAGTCATAAAAATCATACGCTTCAGGTTTTACATCCCATAGACTTCTTTCCTCTCTACCAGCCAAAGCAATTCCTACTTTTACAACTTCATCTGCTAAAGTTTCTGCCTTAGTAAATGTTCTAGATAATTCAAATATCTTCAGATCATTTATATTTCTGTTGAAATTATCCTTGATATTAGTAAGCAATCCGTACATCAAAGTGGGTCTAAGTGTTACCATATCTTCATTGATAGGATTTTTTATATCTATAGTCTCTGCCTCTATCTTTAATTTTTCCAAAATTCCCCTAGGGATAAAGCTATAGTTTATAACTTCTTGTAACCCCATATCTCTAAGATGTTTTTTAGAAGTATCGGTAGTTTGGAATTCTTCATCTACTACACCAGCTTTGATGTTTTCCACCGGCATTTTATCTTCAATGTTTTCGAATCCATACATTCTGATGATCTCTTCATATAAGTCTGCTGACCTAGTAATATCATTTCTATATGACGGCGGGATTACAGAAATTTTATTTTCTCCCCTATTTTTTATCTGAATATTTAAACTATTCAAAATCTTTCCTACTGTATCTAACTCTATTTCCTTACCTACAAATTTATTTAGTCTATTGATATCCATAGAAACTTCCCTAGGAGTATAAGGGTCTGTATATACATCTACATATTCTCCTACAACTTCACAATTAGTTATAGACTGAATCAGAGATGATGCTCTTTCTAACACAACTAAGGTATTATCTCTATCTATTCCCCTTTCAAATCTATATGAAGAATCAGAAGATAATCCCAATGTTTTAGACGTTTTTCTTATATTTTCAGGGGTGAAATATGCTACTTCTAATAATATCTCGGTAGTGTTTTCATCTACCTCTGTATCTTTACCACCCATGATTCCAGCTATTGCTATAACCTTTGCCTCATCAGCAATAACTAATTCAGAGTTGTTTAATTCTCTCTCTTCACCATCTAAAGTAGTTATTTTTTCTCCTTTTTCAGCTTCTCTTACAGTAATCTTCGACCCCTCTAATTTAGAGTAATCAAAAGCATGCATAGGCTGATTATATTCAAACATAATATAATTAGTTATATCTACAATATTATTTATCGGTCTAAGTCCGATAGCTTTTAATCTTCTTTTTAACCATTCTGGCGACTCTTCTACCTTTATATTTTTTAATATTCTTGAACTATATCTAGTACATCTTTTATCATCATCAATATCCACAATAATTCCAGATGGTCCTGTTAAAGTTCTAATATCAGATGCAGGATATTTTACCTTTCTCTCATAATAAGCTGCCACTTCCCTTGCAATACCTATATGAGATAAACAATCAGGTCTATTAGGTGTGATTTCCAATTCAAAAATTATATCATCTAAATTTAAATGAGTTTTGATATTTTCTCCAATTGATGAATCTTTAGACAAAATAACAATTCCATCTGAATCTGTACCCATTCCTAATTCTGCCTCTGAGCAAAGCATCCCATGAGATTCTACTCCCCTTATTTTTGATTTTTTTATCTTAAAGTTCCCAGGTAAAACAGCTCCTATTTTTGCTACTATTACCTTATCTCCTAATTTATGATTAGGAGCTCCACAGATTATTTGCAAAAGAGTTTCCTCCCCTACGTCTACCTTTAATAATGATAATTTATCAGCGTCAGGGTGCTTCCCATATTCTACTATGTGTCCTACCACTACATTATCTAGATGTTGTCCTTGCTCTTCTATCGCCTCAACCTCTTGTCCAATCATAGTCAATGCATTTTCAAGCTCTTTAACATCTTCATTTATATCTACATATTCTTTTAACCATTCTAAAGATATTAACATTTTTTCCTCCAAAGTTTTATTTACCCTCATCTG
>Ga0316197_10000794_pt1 | contig 22167 bp, 20 predicted proteins | sample OudBiesiAoxic_MG_FD_204939 | JGI IMG/M metagenome (GOLD analysis project Ga0316197, IMG submission 204939) | Coastal sediment microbial communities from Oude Bieten Haven, Netherlands - site A oxic | ecosystem: Environmental > Aquatic > Marine > Coastal > Sediment | place: Netherlands... | reverse complement strand
GCGGTGGCGGGCATGGTCGATGGCGTTCATGACACGGATGATTCGGCACGGCCCGGCACCAACGTGAGCCTGACGTGCACCTGCATCGTCGCGGATCCGACGGCTCGACATGGTGCACCCCCCCCCCGGGGGAAATGCTCCCAGGTCAGGCCGGGTCCCGCAGGTATCCGAGGATCGTCGGCCACACACCTCGATCCGGGAATATCACGAGGTGGCCACCGTCGAACACCTGGAGCCGCGCGTTCGGCATGCGGTCAACGGCGCGGCGACACCGCATCCTCACCCGAATTCCGGACCGAGCGATCGCGACCCTCGCCGCTCGGATCAGCTCCGAACGAGGCGTCCCGGTCGCTCGCCCGTGAACTCGTCGTGCTCGCGGGTCACGACACCGCGGACAATCGTCGCGACGTACCCCTCGGCCGCTTGCAGCAGCCGGGTTCCACCCGCGGGCAGATCTGCGACGAGGCGCGGTTCACGCAGCTGGAGGTGTTGGTGGTCGATGACGTTGACGTCGGCGCGTTTTCCGACGGCGAGGACGCCCCGATCGGTGAGATCGAACAGCGCCGCCGTGTCGGCGGTCATCTTCTTGATGACGCTGGCGAGCGGCAGCTTCGGCCCGCGAGTGCGGTCTCGAACCCAGTGGGTGAGCATCCACGTCGGCGTGGACGCGTCGCAGATGAAGTTCGCATGCGCTCCACCGTCCGCGAGACCGAGCACCGCCGCCGGATGGGTGAGCATGTCATGCAACGCATCGCCGTTGCCGTGGGCGTAGCCGAGGAACGGCATCATCATGAGCGCCTCACCGTTCCGATCACGGAGTCGCTCGTACAGCTCCTCGATCGGCTCGACGCCGTTTGCCTCGGCGCGGGCGGCGATGCTGCGATCGTGCGTCGGCTCGTAGTCGACCGGATCGCCCAGCAGGTATTGACGCTCGTACGAGTTCACCACTTGGTACGCCATCGGCTCGATCTCACGGATCGACTCCATCACCTCGGTCGACTCCGCGATGAGTCGCGCCTGCAGCTCGGGGTCGCCCATCGCCTCGGCCTGCTCCGCGAACGAGAGACCGCGCAAAGGTGCGAAGCTCGGCATGTCCTTGAACCGGTGACGGGTCGACAGCCCGATCAGGATGCCGAACGGTCGGCCGGCGACCTGTGGCACCACACGGTGTCCCTCGTCCTGCGCCTGCTGTGAGAGCTCCATCAGCTCGCGCCATTCGTCTGGTTCGACCATGTTCTGCAGCATCAGCCACGTGACCGGGCGACCGATCTCGTCGGCGAGCCGGCAAATCCAGTCGACCTCCTTCTTCGGCGCGACGAGGTCCTCGCCGGCGAGGCCCGCGGGCGCCACCTCGAACACACCACGCCCGGCCCGAGCCAACGCCCGGCCGATGCTGAACAGTTCTTCCTCGGCGGCGAACGTGCCGGGCACGGGTTCTCCGTTCATCGCCCGGTGGCCGATGGTACGACTCGTCGAGAAGCCCATTGCGCCGGATTCGACCGCTTCCTGCACCAGCTGCGCCATCTCGGCGATGTCGTCGGAGGTGGCGGGTTCGTTGTCGGCACCGCGCGTGCCCATCACATACGTACGCAGCGGACCGTGGGCGATCATCGCCGCAACGTCGGCGGCGTATTCACCACGCTCGAGTTCGTCGAGGTACTCGGGAAACGACTCCCAGTTCCACGAGATGCCCTCACTCAACGCGGCGCCGGGGATGTCCTCGACGCCCTCCATCAGCTCGATCAGGAACTCGTGCTCGTCGGGTTTGGCCGGTGCGAAACCGACACCACAATTGCCCATCACCACGGTCGTGACGCCGTGCGGCGTTGACGGTTCGAGGTCACCGTCCCACGTCGCCTGACCGTCGTAGTGCGTATGGATGTCGACGAAGCCCGGTGTCACGAGCAACCCGGTCGCATCGATCTCGCGTCGGCCGGGCCCGATCTCACCATCCGGGCCGATGGCGGTGACGACCTCACCGTCGATCGCAATGCTGCAGTTCGGACGGGGAGCGGCGCCGGTGCCGTCAACGACCAGTCCGTTGCGAATGACCAGATCATGCATGGTCACAAGTCTTTCACGCTCGGCACGATCGGGTCCCGCCGGACGAACCGCGCATACGGTCGTGAGATGGAAACCCGCGAGGAGATCATCGACACCACCACCGACGACGGAGAGATGGCGGTCCTCGCCACACGGCCCGTGGCCGACCGGGGCGACGGTGCCGATTGGCCAGCGGTGCTGCTGTTCATCGACGCGCCCGGCATCCGGTCGGCGACGCACGAGTTCGCTGCGAAACTTGCCGCCGAGGGCTACCTGGTGGTCACACCTGATCTCCACCATCGCCAGGGTCGACTGCTCAACGCGCTCGACACCGCACCACCCGACGGGAAAACCACGCAGGAGATGGTGTGGGGCTGGATCGCCGCAATGACCGACGACCAGATCCAACACGACGGCGACCGGGCGCTCGAGGCGGTGGGCGTCTCCGAGGACACACCGATCACCACGATCGGGTTCTGTCTCGGCGCGCGAGCGGTGTTCCGACGCATGACGCGAGACGGCGAGCGGGTCCGAGCCGGGGCGGGCTGGCACCCGTCGTTCCTCGCGGACGACGGCCCTGACTCGCCACATCTCACCGCTGCTCAACTCGCCATGCCGCTCTACCTCGCCATCGGTGATGCCGACCAGGTGCAGTCGATCGAGATGCACCAACGGTTCCTCGATGCCGTCGATCCGCTCGATCACGTTCGAGTCGACATCTTCGAAGGTGCCGACCACGGTTTCACGTGGCCCGGCTTCCAGAACTACCACGACGCCGCAGCAACCGGTGCATGGGATGCGACCACGACGATGTTCGCGCGCGTCTTCGACTGAGTTCAGGAGACGTTCGGCGTCACGCCCCTCCTGTCAATCGGTGCGTTCGATCCTGATCTGGATCGCGTCGGCCCCGTACAGGAAGCCGGCGCGCACGAGCGACGAGATCGCATCGATCGCCTGATCGAGATCGCCGTCGGCGGTCGTTGCGAACGGCCCCATGTCGGGCGCCATGCCGGCAGCCCCGATTGCCTCGATCGCTGCGGTGACGTGCGGACCAGGATCGTTCTCGCGAAATGGTTCGACAAGGACTTCGATGCGGGCGCGGGTGGGGTTGTCGGGGGCGGTCATGCGCGGCGCTCCAAGGCGTTGAGGTAGCTGTACAGGGTGACGCGACTCACGCCCATCGATCTGGCGACCCGGTCGACGGCTCCGCGAAGGAGGAACACGCCCTGCTCGTCGAGCGTGCGAACCGCAACCTGTTTCTGCTCGCGACTCATCTTCGACAGTTCGGCCCCGACAGCTCGTTCGACTGCCTCGATCGTCCGGTCCAGCGCGCCGTGCAATTCGGTTCCACGGACGTAGGCGATTGGGTGGCCGTTGCGTTCGATCGGCAGGTCGCCGACACCCGCCTCGACCGACAAGGTGCCGCCGAGGAACTCGACGATCGGTTGAACGGCGCGCAAGAAGTCGACATCGTCCGGCTCAAACGCAGGCGTCGACCCCACCGGGGTGACCCTAGCTACCCCGGGTCAAGGGTGTTCACAGGGACGAAACAGGTGCTTGACACTTTGTAAAGCGCCACTGGTACTGTCGCGACGGTGACCGTAAACGTCCTGCGCATCGACATCGACCGGTTGCTGCGTCGCCTCTTGGAGCTCGGAGAGGTCGGCGCGATCGAAGGCACCACCGGTTGCGCTCGACTCGCGTTGACCGACGAGGACAAGGCCGGCCGTGACCTCGTGCGGAGCTGGATGGAAGAACTCGGTCTCGACATCACCACCGACGGCCTCGGCAACGTCGTGGCGACAATGCCCGGATTCGACCCGGCGCTCGCCCCGGTGATGACCGGATCGCACATCGACACCGTCGGCACCGGCGGTCGTTACGACGGCAACCTCGGCGTGCTGGCCGGCCTCGAGGTGATCGAGACCATCCTCACATCCGGGCGAGCGCTGCAGCGCCCGCTCGCCGTGGGCTGGTTCACCGACGAAGAAGGCGCCCGGTTCCCGCCCGACATGCTCGGCAGTCTCGTCTACGTGGGCGGGATGCCGCTGGAGGAGGCCCTCGAGATCACCGATCGAGACGGCTTCAGCGTCGGCGACGAACTGGACCGCATCGGCTACCGAGGAACTGCGCCGATCCCCGGTCGCATTCCACACGCGTTCGTCGAGCTGCACATCGAACAGGGCCCGGTGCTCGAAGACGAGGACATCACGATCGGCGTGGTCGAGGGGGTCCAGGGCATCTCGTGGACTGAGCTGACGCTCATCGGGCAGTCGTGCCACGCTGGCACCACCCCGATGCGGTTGCGTCACGACCCGGGCTACGTCGCCGCCGACATCACCACGTTCGTCCGCCGACTCACCTGCGAGTTGGGCGGCACACAGGTCGCGACCGTCGGCTCGGTCACGCTGACTCCGAACCTCGTCAACGTGGTGCCGTCCAGGGCTGTGATGATCGTCGACCTGCGCAACACCGACGACGAGATCCTCCAACAGGCCGAGACGCGCTTTCGAGGTCATGTCGCGCAGGTCGCCGACGTCGAAGGTGTCGGCGTCGAAACCCGCACCCTCGCCCGCTTCGAACCGGTCGCGTTCGACTCCCGAGTGATCGACATCGTCGAGCAGTGCGCACGCGGCCGAGGCCTCTCGTCGAAACGGATGCCGTCGGGGGCCGGACACGACGCCCAGATGTTCGCCCGCATCTGCCCGACAGCGATGATCTTCACCAAGAGCGTCAACGGCATCAGCCACAACGTCACCGAGTTCACCGAGCCCGATGACCTCGAAGCGGGTGCGAACGTCCTGCTCGACGTGATGCTCGAACTGGTCACAAGGGAGTTCTGATGCCCCGTTCCGTCCAAGTCGGCGCCGCACAACTTGGGCCCATCGCCCGCGACGAAGGTCGGGACGCGGTCGTCGAGCGACTGCTCACGCTCCTCCGCCGCGCCGCCGAGCACGGCTGTGAACTGGTGGTGTTTCCCGAGCTGGCGCTGACCACATTCTTCCCCCGTTGGTTTCTCGACGAGGGCGACGAGTCCGGCATCGCCGGAGACACCACCGAACTCGACAGCTACTACGAGACCGAGATGCCCAGCCCGGAGACCCAGCCACTCTTCGACGAGGCCAAGCGGCTCGCCGTGGGGTTCTGCCTCGGGTATGCCGAACTGACGCCCGACGGACACCGATACAACACCTACGTCCTTGTCGATCGCAACGGCGACATCGTCGGGAGCTACCGCAAGGTGCACATGCCGGGCCACGAGAACCACGAGCCGTGGCGCCAGTTCCAACACCTCGAACGTAGGTACTTCGAAGAGTCACCCGACGGGTTCGGGGTCCACGAAGCCTTCGGCGGAACGCTCGGCATGGCGATCTGCAACGACCGGAGGTGGCCCGAGACCTATCGGGTGATGGGACTCCAGGGCGCCGAGATGATCCTGATCGGCTACAACACGCCGCTGAACTACGCGCCCGACCCGTCGCAGAACCCGCTCCAGTCGTTCCACAACCAACTCGTGATGCAGGCCGGCGCCTATCAGAACGGCACGTGGGTGGTCGGCGTCGCGAAGGGTGGCATCGAGGAAGGCGTCGAGTCGCTCGCCCAGTCGATGATCATCGCTCCGTCCGGCCAGATCGTCGCGCAGGCCACCAGCATCGGCGACGAGCTGATCAGCGCGCACTGCGACCTCGACATGTGCGATCGCTACAAGAAGACCCTGTTCGACTTCGACCGCTATCGCCGACCCGAGATGTATCAGCTGATCGCCTCGACCACGGCGCTGTCGCTCGAGGGGGCGAGTGAGTTGACCCCGTCCTCGTCACCGACCTCGATCCCGATGTACGCCCCGACGGCGGACGAGCGCGTCAACCCGATCGACCCGATGGCACCGACACACCCCGGAGGTAGCGCACCATGACCGACACGACGACACCTGCCGTCGCCGCCGACAGCGACGCCGAAGGAGCTGCGGGCGTCGCGTTCGCGCTCAACGGTGAGACCGTGACCGCACGCCGCGACCACCCGCACCTGCTTGCCGCGCTGCGCGACGAACTCCACATCACCTCGCCGAAGGACGGATGCTCACCGACCGGCCAGTGCGGCTGCTGCACGGTGTTGATCGATGGGAAGGCGCGGGTGTCATGCCAGACCTCGATGGAGAAGGCGGCCGGTTCCGAAGTCGTCACGCTCGAGGGTGTCGATCAGGCCGAGGTCGACCGGATGGCCGATGCGTTCGCGGCGTGCGGTGCACTCCAGTGCGGGTTCTGTACGCCGGGCATCGTGATGCGCACGAAAGCGTTGATCGACAAGAACGGCGCCGGGCTGACCCGCGAGCAGGCATCCCGCCACCTCGGCGCCCACCTCTGTCGATGCACCGGCTACATCAAGGTGCTCGACGCCGTGGAAGCGCTGGCCCAGGACGAGGTCCCGGTGGTCGTGCAGCCAGGCGGCGTCGGATCGCGAGGCATCAAGTACGAGGGCCGTGAGCTGTCGGTTGGCACCCGGGACTTCATCGACGACATGAATCCCGACGGTTGCCTGCACGGCGCGCTCCGTCTGACCGACCACGCCCGCGCCGACGTGCGCACGATCGACACGTCTGCAGCTCTCGCGGTCGACGGCGTCGAAGCCGTGTTCACTGCGGCCGACATTCCCGCAGCCATGCGGGTCGGAATCATCCACAAGGACTGGCCGATCATGATCCCCGAGGGGGGTCGCACGTCGTACCTCGGCGACGTCCTCGCAGTCGTCGTCGCGTCGACCCGGCAGATCGCTCGGGCAGCCGCTCAGCTGGTCACGGTCGACTACGACGTGCACGAGCCGATGGTCGACCCGGTCCGCGTCATCGAGTCCGACGAACCAGCGGTCTGGGAACTCGACGGCAACATCTTGTCGACGTCGACCTACGCCCGCGGCGACGTCGAGCAGGCGCTCGCCAACGCGGCGTTCACGGTCGATGAAACCTTCCAGACCCAGCGCATCGAGCATGCGTTTCTCGAACCCGAGTCGACGCTCGCGGTGCCAGCGGGTGACGGTGACGAGCGCACGCTGTACGTGTACTCGGGCGGTCAGGGCATCTGGGACGACCGCAACGACATCGCCGCCATGCTGGGCATCGATCAACGACGCGTGACCACCGAGTTGGTCTCCAACGGTGGCGCGTTCGGCGGCAAGGAGGACATGTCGAACCAGGCCCACACGGCGCTGGCGGCGTGGCATACGGGATGCCCGGTCAAGGTCACGCTGTCGCGTGAGGAGTCGCTCCTCATGCACCCGAAGCGGCATCCGATCAAGATGCACTACCGGGCCGGGTGCGACGCCGATGGCAAGCTCACCGCGATCCGTGTCCGCATGATCGGCGACTCCGGGCCATATGCGTCGGTCGGGATGAAGGTGCTCGAACGTGCCGCCGGCCATGCGACGGGTCCGTACCTGGTCGACAACGTCGACGTCGAGGCCGTTGCGGCCCGCACGAACAACTCGGTGTGCGGCGCCTTCCGCGGGTTCGGCGCCAACCAGGCGCAATTTGCGATGGAGGGCGTCCTCGACCGCTTGGCTCACCAGGTCGGGATCAGCGGCTGGGAGATGCGCTCGCGCAACGTGGTGATGCCGGGCGAGGTGTGGGGCCCCGGTCAGCGGATGGACAACGGATGCAAAGGTGCGCGCCAGTGCCTCGATGCCGTCAAGCCGGCGTACGACGAAGCAGTCGCAGCGGGCAAGGCCGTCGGCATCGGTCTGGGGTTGAAGAACTCCGGGCTCGGCAACGGCTTCAAGGAGATCGCCAAGGCGGTCGTGCGCTTCCGCGAGCCGGTCGATGGACAGCTGGGCAAGGTCGAGGTGCGGCACTGCTGGACCGAGATGGGTCAGGGCGTACACACCGTCGCGCTGCAGGTCGCCGTCGAAGAGCTCGGGATCGACGCCGAACGGATCGAGATCATCGTCGACTCGACCCGTGAGCTCGGTGCCGGACAGACCACGGGCAGCCGCGGCACGCTGATGGGAGCGGGCTCGGTCAAGGCGGCATGTGAAGCGGCGAAGGCCGACGGGTGCGAGATCGGCGTCGACTACGAGGGCGAGTACCGCGTCGACTGGACGAACTCGTTGGGCCAGATCGCCGAGGCCAAGGCCGCCGGCAACGCCATCGACAACCCGATCATCCACTCGACATTCGGCTACGCGTCGCAGGTCGTGATCATGGACCCGGAGACCGGCCACATCGAGCGGGTGATCGCCGCCCACGACGTCGGCAAGGCCGTGAACCCGATGCTGTGCGAAGGCCAGATCGAAGGCGCGGTCCACATGGGCCTCGGGTACGCGCTGTCCGAGGGGTTCCCCTGCGATGCGTCCGGGCGGCCGGCCAACGACACACTGCGCAGCCTCGACATCATCCGCCCGAAGGACATGCCACCCGTCGACGTCATCCTGGTCGAAGCGGCACAACCCGACTCGCCGTACGGGATCAAGGGCGTGGGGGAGATCGGCCTCGTCCCGACCGCCGGTGCCGTGGCTGCGGCGATGCACGCCCGGACCGGCGACTGGCACAACCAGCTGCCGCTCGTCAACGAAGCGAACCGGGAGCGGGCCAGTGCCTGGAACTGACCTCGTCTCCCGAAATCCCGGCGGATACGGACGCTCAGCGTCACGATCCGCCGGGTTTTCGGAGATGTGGGGGATTTCGGAGATGTGGGGGATTTCGGAGATGTGGGGGATTTCGGAGATGTGGGAGCTGTTGAAGTGAGCGGGACGACCGCGGGGCTGGTGTGTGGGCATCACCACCTGTACTCGACGCTCGCACGCGGGATGCCGCCACCACCCGCCGAGCCGACGTCGTTCCTCGGGATCCTCGAGAACATCTGGTGGCGACTCGATCAGGCACTCGACCTCGAGATGATCGAGTGGTCGGCCAAGTTGGGCGCCCTCGAAGCGCTGGAGGCGGGCTGCACGGCGATCATCGATCACCACGAGTCACCCCGGGCGATCAGAGGGTCGCTGTCGATCATCGCCGACGCGTGCAACGAGGTCGGCGTGCGGGTCAATACGTGCTACGGAATCACCGACCGCCACGGCACCGGTGGAGCGCTTCGTGGCCTCGCGGAGAACGATCGCTTTCTGCGCGAGCTGTCCGAGCGCGATGACGACGGGATGCGCCGCGGGATGGTCGGCGTCCACGCCGCGTTCACCTGCACCGACGCCCATCTCGTCGACGCTGCCGAGCTCGCCGAGGCGCACGGCGTCGGCGTGCACATCCACGTCGCCGAGGGCCCCGACGACGTCGGAGTGGCCGACCGGATCCGTGATCTGACACGCGATGACTGGCTGCTCATCCACGGCGTCCACCTCCGGGACGACCACGGGCTCCGGGGCACGATCATCCACAATCCGCGCTCGAACATGAACAACTCGGTGGGGTACGCCGATCCCGCGCGGTTCACCAATCCGATCGGGCTCGGCACCGACGGCATCGGCGCCGACATGCTCGCCGAGTTCCAACTCGCCTACGTGGCCCACCGCGCCGCCGACATCGGTGCGTCACCCGACGCTGCGTGGTCGTGGCTGGAGACCAACCGCAGCCTGTATCCAGAGGTCGCCGACGATCGCGTCACCTGGTCGTACGACACGATCGAACCGTGGCACGTTGCGTTCACCCCGACGATCAATGCGATCGACGTCGATGTCGACGGCGAGCCGGCACTCCGCAACGGTGTCGCAACTCGCGTCGACGCCGCCGAGATCCGCGCCAAGGCAGCCGAGCAGGCGGTCCGGCTCCACGCGGCGCTCGCCAGCTGAGCGTCAGGTCGCCGGCGGGTCGAGCACGCGGTACAACTCGAGGAGCTCATCTCGCGGTCCGACGTCTCGGCCTTCGAGCTCGGGCTCGATCCGTGTGCCGGTCGCGAACCAGTCGTACATCGTGCGGCCCATCTCCTGTCCGCGACGGGTGTGGATGCACAACGCAACGTCGGGAATCTCCGGCGCAACGTCGTTGTGCAGCGCGAGCTGCATCAGCTCGCCGTTGATCGGGTCCTTCACCGTTCGTGCAAGGTATCCCGCCGCTTGCGCTGCGAAGACCAACCGGTCGTACGCGCCGGGCTCGGTGTCGTTCGCGCATTCGTGCAGCGCCTTGACGATCCCGACCGACTCGGGCGCGCCCATCCCGACGTCCTCCGCGGCGAGCACTTGGAGGCGCCGCCACATCTCTGCCTCGTGCTCGTTGTCGGTGCGGGCCATCTCCAGCGCAGCGAGGATCGCCTGCTCGGCGTTGCCGAGGCGCACCCATTTGTGGATCGCCGAGCGCACCTCGTCGCTCGCAAGCCCATGGATGGTGATCCGACCGGCAAACGGGTCGGTCGACCAGTGAGGAATCGGTCGTGACCAGTCCGTCGCCGGTCCGCCCGCCACGTCTGCCTCGTAACCGTCGTCGGTGGTCATCGTGGTGCTCCCGGGAGGATGTCGAGCCGATGGACGAGGCCTGCGGCATTCTTGGTCATCTCCACATCGTCGCCGATCACGGCATCGGGGCGATGGATCGCCAACGCCCGAACCATCTCCGCAATCTCCATGCGCCCCAACGCGGCGCCGAGGCAGAAGTGTCGACCGAGGCCGAACGCCAACTGCTGACGAGGGAGCTCGCGTCGGATGTCGAAGCGGTGCGGATCGTCGAACACGGCAGGGTCCCGATGCGCCGCAGCGATCCGGATCGTGACGAACGCTCCGGCGGGGATGTCGACACCACCCACCGCCGTGTCGTCGGTCGCGTACTTGATCGTGTGCCGGATCGCCGGTTCGAATCGACCACACTCCTCCACTGCGTTCGGAACCAAGTCGGGATCACGACCGAGCATCGACCACGCCTCCCGATGCTGGAGAAGCACCCAGACGGCCAGACCCGTCGTGTTCGCCGTGTTGTCGACCGACGCGCTGAGCAGTTCTTCGACCAGGTAGAAGAGGTCGAGGTCGTCGAGATCACCAGCACCGACGCCGGCCAGCATCATCGACACGACGTCGTCCCCCGGCTGCCGTCGGCGTTCGGCGATCAGCGACCGCGTCAGCTCGGCCATCTCCCGCTTCGCTGACCGAACCGGCTCGACCATCTCCGGCGTCGCGGTGAACACGGTCAGCAGCGTCTTCGACAATTCGGCAAGTCGCGCCGCATCCGACTCAGGCGCACCGACCATCCAGCAGAACAACCGCGACGGCACGACGTCGGCGAAATCACTCATCACGTCGAACGGGGCATCGGCAGGTGCGGAGGCGATCAACGCCTCCGACAACTCGCGCACCCGCTCGCGCAGGTCCTCGACGCGCCGGGCGGTGAACCAGGGGCCCACCACCCGCCGCAACCGTCGGTGGTCGTCTCCTTCGGAGTCGGTCAGTGTGCGGCCGGCCTCACCCCAGAGCGGTTCGATGCCCCGCGACTCGAGCAGTGGATCGATACCGGGCGTGAGCGATCGATCGGCGAACGCCTCGGCCGAGGTCGCGTAGTCGAGGGTCGACCAGCCGATCGGGTCCCGCACCAAGCCGCCACCACGAAGTCGATCGAATGTGGCGTGCGGATCATCCAGAAATGCGGACGAGGTGGGATCGAGGAAGCGTTCGGGCACGGCTGGTTGCATCGTCCGCTCAGTGGATCAGTCGATTTGGAGCGACGCAAGGACGAGCCCGTGAACGCTCTGTTTCGCATGCGGTTCACGTCGATTGCCGTGTAGCGATCGACGTCCGGGACCCCGAGCACCCGGTGCATCGTCGACACGTACCGGTCATTGGTCCACCGGTGGAGCATGTCGCCGACATTGACGACCAACGCTCCGGTCTCGGGCGGGTCGGGCAAGCGCGAGCGCGGCCAACGGCCGTTCGCGGGCCGCCAGCGCCGTCGGTCCGTCGATGCCCACGAGAAGGTGTTCGCAAACGAGAAACAGGACCGCCCCCCGACCTGCGTACCGTCCGGTCTGGGCCCGACATCAGACTGGCGGCGGAGCTTGACAGTTTGTACAGTCGGAAGACCGATGACCGAGACCACCGATCACACCGCCAAGACGACACCGCCGCTCACGCCGATGTCGCTGCCGATGCTGCTTGCACGCATCGAGCACGAGTGGGCGACGCGCAAGCGCATCTTCGATCTGCCGACCGCGCGGTTTTGGCAGCCGGATCCGGACATCGACCTGTCGTTCGAGTTTCTCGGCCGACCAGCCGCCAGCCCCGTCGGCCCGGCCGCTGGTCCGCACAGCCAGATGGCCCAGAACATCGTCCTGTCGTGGCTCGGCGGCGCCCGCCTGTTCGAGCTCAAGACGGTCCAGATCCTCGACGAACTCGAGATCGCCCGTCCGTGCATCGACATGCAGACAATCGGCTACAACATCGAGTGGAGCCAGGAGCTGCTCGTCCACGAGAGCCTCGAGGAGTACGTCAAGGCGTGGATGATCATCGAGATGCTGAAGCGGTGGGAGCCACTCCGCGAGCACATCGGCGACGATCCCGGGCCGCACGTGTTCGACATGTCGGTCGGCTACGACCTGGCGGGCATCCAGTCGGGCAAGGTTGCCGGCTTCATCGACGCGATGCACGACGCGACCGACGAGATCGAGCGGTTGCGCGCGCAGATCCCCGACGAGTCGGTGTTCGCACAGTTCCGCGACATCGAGTTCCCGTCGCACATCTCCGACACGATCACGCTGTCGACGTTCCACGGCTGCCCACCCGATGAGATCGAGGCGATCACGAAGCACCTGATCACCCGTCATGACATCGACGTGATCGTCAAGCTCAACCCGACGCTGCTGGGGCCAGACGGTGTCAGTGCGATCGTCCACGACACGCTCGGATACGGGTACGTCGAACTGGTTCCGAAGGCGTTCGACGACGATCTGCCGTTCGATCGGGCGATCACGCTGATCGACGAACTGCACCGGTTCGCCCTCGATCACGACCATCGATTCGGCATCAAGCTGACCAACACCCTGGTGGTCCACAACCACAAGGGCTGGATGCCGGACGAGACGATGTACCTCTCGGGCGCTCCGCTCCACGTGCTCGCCACCGCGGTGCTCGACAAGCTCGCAACCGCACTGCCCGGTCGCCTCATGGTCCCGGGTCACGATGGCGCCGACGCCGACACGACCGCACCGAACGCCGGCGGCGACATCATGGTCAGCTTCTCGGCGGGAGTCACGAAGGAGAACCTCGCCGACACGATCGCCATGGGCGTGCGTCCGGCCAGCGTCTGTTCCGACCTGCTCAAGCCAGGTGGTTACGGACGCCTCGCGCCGATGCTCAAGGCGCTGACCAAGGCCGTCGCCGATGCCGGAGCGACCGATCTCGAGGACTTCCGAGCCCACCGGTTGGCCGAGGCGCGCGCCGCTGGTCACCGCGACACGACGGCCGCGCATTTTGCCCACATCACGGGCGATGACCTGGCGAGCTACCACCTCGAGGGGCACGAGAAGCTCCCCCGCAGTGTCGACCACGACTTGCAGATGTGGGGCTGCGTCGCCTGCAACTTCTGCGTCACCGTCTGTCCGAACGACGCGTTCTTCAAGGTGCCGACGCCCGATGCACTCGCCGCCGAGATCGACGACGCCGGCCGCCAGCAGTACCTGGTGTTCAGCGAGCTCTGCAACGAGTGCGGCAACTGCCTCACGTTCTGCCCGGAGAACGGCGACCCGGCGATGATCAAGCCGCGGCTGTATCTCGACGAGTCCCGCTTCTCCGCCGCCGAGGGACCCCGCTTCCTCATCGGCACCGACGGCGCGATCACCGCATCAGCGGCCGGCGGCGCCGATGCCGACCTCCCTCGTCTGCTGTCGGTGCTGACCGCAGACGAGGGACTCCCGCTGCCCGCCGAGTGACGCGGCCGCTGACGTGGGATTGCAATCGGGAACTTGACGTTTAGTTAACATCGGTGAAACGCCCTGTGCGTTGACTACGCCAACATCGACTGCATGGGAGCACGATGACCACTACCGAGGTGGCGCCCGACGACACGGCCGAGCCCGACGATCCTGGCACCCGCGTTGCGGGCGCATTCACATTCGCCGTCGTCAAACCCCTCGTCGGTCTCGTGGTGCCGCTGACCGCCGTCGTCGCCGCTCTCGCCGTCGGCGCCGTGATGCTGCTCGCGCTCGGCGCCAATCCGTTGAAGGGGTACGCCGCGCTCTTCGACGGTGCCTTCGGCAGTTGGGATGCGCTGGCTGACACCGCGATCAAGTCGATGCCACTGCTCCTCGTCGGCGTCGGTATCTGCATCGCGTTCCGCGCCGGTGTGATCAACATCGGTGGTGAGGGTCAGATCATCATGGGCGCGATCCTGTCGACCACGGTGGCGCTCCTGATCCCCGACACGCCACGCATCGTGCTCGTCCCGCTGGTCCTGATCGCCGGAGCGGTCGGCGGCGGCCTGTGGGGAGCGATCCCGGGTGCGCTCAAGGCGTACGCCGGCGTCAGCGAGATCCTGGCCACGATCATGATGAACATCATCGCCGCCCAGTTCCTGAGCTTCCTGCTCCAGGACCTCCTCATCGAGGAGGGCGCGATCAAGATCCAGCAGACCGAACGCCTCGATCAGAATTCCCACCTTCCACTGCTGCCGGGCGGAACGCGACTCCACCTCGGCGTCATCATCGCCATCACCGTCGCGATCCTCGGCTACATCCTGTTGTTCCGCAGCGCGCTCGGCATGCGGCTGCGGTCGGTGGGGCACAACCCGAACGCCTCGAAGTACGCCGGGATGGCGGTCAAACGCAGCATCGTGCAGGCGATGGCGTTCAGTGGGGCATGTGCAGGCGTCGCTGGTGCCATCCTCGTCTTCGGGAGCGAGTCGCACCGGCTGATCGGCGAAGGCGGTGCCTCCGCCTTCACTCAGAGCGCCGGGTTCAACGGAATCGTGGCGGCGCTGTTCGGCGCGCTCCATCCACTGTGGACGATTCCGGCCTCGTTCTTCTTCGGCGGCATGCTGACCGGAGGGATTCAGCTCCAGCAGGAACTCCAGGTGCCGGCAGCCCTGATCGTGGCGCTCAACGGCGTCGTGGTCATCTTCGTCGTGGGCAGTCTGAAGCTCCGAACCCGCGTCAACCGCTGGGTCGAACGCAACGAAGAAGCCCGCTCGAGAGCGACAGCGACGCGGACCAACGAGAAGGTTGCAGCCGATGTGGAGTGACTTCTTCACGACCTCGGTGATCGTCGCCACCCTTGCATCGGGCATCCGGCTCGCCACGCCGTTTCTGCTGGCGTCGCTCGGCGAAGCGGTCGGCCAGCGCAGCGGCGTGCTCAATCTCGGCGTCGAGGGCGTGATGCTGATCGGTGCGTTTGCCGCCTACTTCACGAAGTTGAAGACCGAGAGCACCATCCTTGCCGTGCTTTTGGCACTCGGAGCCGGCGCCGTGATGGGACTCGTCTATGCCTTCATCACGGTCGTGATGCAGGCCGAGCAGGGCATCAGTGGCATCGGCATCTTCCTGTTCGGGCTCGGTTTCACCGACCTGCTGTTCCAGAAGCAGGTCGGGACACCCCAGCCGATCCCGAAGCTCGAGAAGGTGGAGATTCCGTTGCTCGCCGACATTCCGTGGATCGGCGAGATCTTCTTCCAACACAACGTGCTCGTCTACCTCGCCTTCCTGCTGGTGCCGGCCATGTGGTTCATGATCAACAAGACGACGTTCGGACTCAACATCCGCGCCGTCGGTGAAACCCCTGAGGCCGCCGACACGCTGGGCGTGAGCGTCAACATGACGCGGACCTTCACCATCCTGATCGGCAACATGATGGCCGGCCTCGCGGGCGGGGCACTGGCGCTCGAGGTCGGGATCTTCCAGCAGAACCTGACCGCCGGCCAGGGATTCATCGCCATCGCACTCGTGTACTTCGGTGCATGGCGCGCCGTCGGTGTGATGGCCGGAGCGCTGCTGTTCGGCATCGTCTCGGCGACCGTCCTGCGGCTCGGAACACTTGGCATCGTCGATGGCGCCGCATCGAGTCTGCTCGCGATGGCGCCGGCGATCCTGACCATCGTGGTGCTGGTCATCGTCAGCGGACGCTTCGCCGCACCCGCCGCACTCACCAAACCCTTCGACAGGTCGGCATGACCACCCGATCACCTGCTCTCGACGCCAACGACGCCGTCGACAACGTCGATCCGAATTCATCGGATCGCACATCCATGAACACTCACAACCGGGGGAGGACCCGACCATGAGAACCACCACCAGAACCACAAGACGAGCAATCGCCGGGATCGCAGCACTGGCGCTCGTCGCCGGCGCCTGCGGCAGCGACGACGACTCGGTCACCGACGTTGTCGAAGATGCCGAGAACGCTGTCGAAGACGCTGCCGAAGACGTCGAGAACGCTGTCGAAGATGCCGTGGAGGACGTCGAGGAGGCGGTCGAAGACGCTGCCGGAGACGTCGAGGATGCGGTCGAGAACGTCGAGAACGAGGTCGAAGACGCAGTCAACGGTGACGACGCTGTCCGGATCGGCATCGTCGCCCCCAGTGCCAGCAACGACGTCGCCTTCACCCAGTCGATCGTCGACTCGGTCAATCGGGTCGCCGAAGAGCGCGACATCGAGATCCAGATCACCGACGGCACCTTCGTGGTCGAGGACGCAGCAGCCGCCATCCGCGGCTACGCGGACGACGGTGTCGACCTGGTGATCGCCCACGGCTCCCAGTACGGCGGTCCGCTCGAGGAAATCGCACCCGACTTCCCCGACACCACGTTTGCGTGGGGCACCGCCGTCGACACCTTCGGGCTCGACAACGTGTTCGCCTACACCGTCCGTGCCGACCAGGGCGGCTATGTGAACGGCGTCATGGCCGCGCAGCTCACCGAGTCGAACACGATCGGTGTCGTGGGCCCGGTCGAGGTGGGCGACGCGAAGCTCTACATCGACGGGTTCTCCGCCGGTGTCGCAGCGGTCAACCCCGACGCCTCGGTCGACGTGAACTACATCGAGTCGTTCAGCGACGTCGCCCTCGCCTCCGAAGCTGCCAACGCATTCGTGGAGAACGGTGCCGACGTGCTCACCGGGACGGCGCAGATGGTCGTCGGTGCAACCGGCGTGGCCGACGCCGCCGGCATCCCCTGGTTCGGCACGCAGTCGGATCAGACCCCACTCGGTGAAGACATCGTCGTCGCCTCGCAGGAGTACCACTGGGAGATCGTGCTCAACGACATCCTCGATGCCATGAGCGAGGGCGCCGCCGGTGGCGAGACCTTCACGCTCACCTTCGAGAACGGTGGGCTGGTGATGGTGTTCAACGACGGCTTCGAGCTGTCCGCTGACGCCCGCGCATCGGCCGACGAAGCGATTGCCGGACTGACCGACGGTTCGCTCACCACCGGACTCGAGTGAGCTGAGCCTCACTCGATCGTGAACAGGAGAACGTGTTGCAACCTGACCCGGCAGCACCCGCAACGGGTGAACCGACGGTGACACCGATGTTGGAGATGCGCGGCATCACCAAGCGGTTCCCCGGCGTCGTCGCCAATGATGGCGTCGATCTGTCGGTGCTGCCGGGTCAGGTGCACACCCTCCTGGGGGAGAACGGTGCCGGCAAGAGCACCCTCATGAAGGTCCTGTACGGGCTGTACCAACCCGACGAAGGAGCCATCTTCCTGAACGGCAACGAGGTGACGATCACCTCGCCGACCGATGCGATTCGCCAGGGCATCGGCATGATCCACCAGCACTTCATGCTGGTCCCCACGCTGACGGTCGCGGAGAACGTCGCACTCGGCTTGGGCGGCCGACATGGTCTTGCCGACATGAATCCCGTCAAGGAGCGCCTGGCCGAGGTCTCCGAGCGTTACGGGCTGCAAGTCGACCCGGACGCCTACATCTGGCAGCTCGCCGTCGGCGAGCGTCAGCGAGCCGAGATCCTCAAGGCGCTGTACCGCGACGCCCAGGTGCTCGTCCTCGACGAGCCGACGGCGGTGCTGACACCGTCCGAGGTCGACGACTTGTTCGCGACCCTGCGCCAGCTCACCGACGACGGTCGCGGGCTGGTCTTCATCTCGCACAAGCTGCACGAGGTGATGGAGCTGTCCGACGAGATCACCGTGCTGCGCAACGGCAAGATGACTGGCACCACCCGTCCCAGTGAGGCGACGCGGGAGTCGCTGGCCGAGATGATGGTCGGCCGGCCCGTCGAACTCACCCGAACAGTCGATCCGCAACCGGTCGGTGCTCCTCAGCTCACGGTGAACGACTTCGACGTCGCGGGCGATCGTGGCAACCTGGCGGTGAAGAACCTCAATCTCCAGGTTCACAGCGGGGAGATCGTGGGCGTGGCCGGGGTGTCGGGCAACGGGCAGCGCGAGCTGGCCGAAGCGATCTTCGGGTTGCGCCCGATCGTTCGGGGTGGCGTGAAGATCGGCGAGGAGTGGACCGCGGCACCGACACCGAAGGATGTCCGTGCGATGGGGCTGGCGTACGTACCCGAGGAGCGGATGCGTGACGGCGCCGTCGGCGACTTCACCGTTGCCGAGAACCTCATGCTCGTCGACTACGACAGTGCACCGTACGTGTCAGCCGGGTTGCTCAATCGGCGCCGAATCGTCGAACGGTGCACCGACCTGGTGAAGCGGTACCGGGTGAAGACGCCGGACATCGACACAGCCACTCGCAATCTGTCCGGCGGCAACATCCAGAAGGTGGTCATCGCGCGTGAGTTCAGCTCCGATGCGACCGCATTCGTCGTGGCTCAGCCAACACGAGGCGTTGACATCGGCGCGGCGGAGTACATCCACGAACGGCTGCTCGATCAACGGTCGAGCGGTGCCGCAATCCTGTTGATCTCCGAGGATCTCGACGAGGTCATGCAGCTCTCCGACCGAATCATCGTGTTGCTCGAGGGTGAGGTGATGGGCGAGCTGACGCGTGACGAGTTCGACGTCAACACGATCGGCCTCCTCATGTCGGGCGTGACGAGCGGACTGAGCGCCAACAACGTCACACCCTGAGTGCCGACGGACTGAGCGGCAGCGACGTGACTAGCCTCGTGCGCTGATGAGCGCGACGATCCTCGATGGCGGCATGGGCAAGGAACTCCGGCGGATCGGCGCACCGTTTCGGCAGCCCGAGTGGTCATCGCTCGCCTTGATCGAGGCGCCCGAGATGGTGGTTCAGGCACACCGCAACTTCATCCAGGCCGGTGCCCAGGTGGTGACGACCAACAACTATGCGGTCGTGCCGTACCACCACTCGCCCGAGTTCTTTGCCGCCCGCGGAACTGAGCTGACGACGCTGGCAGCCGAGCTCGCTCGGCGTGCGGCCGACGAATCCGCCCACGACGTTCGCGTGGCGGGTTCGATGCCGCCGCTGTTCGGTTCCTACGAGCCCTCGCGGTTCGACGCCGAGCGCGCCACACCGATCTACGCCGCGATCGCCGGCGCGCTGGACCCGTTCGTCGACATCTGGCTCGCCGAGACGCTGAGCACCATCGCGGAGATGCAGACGATCGTCAGCGCCGTCGAGCACGTGCGCCGGGACCGGCCGATCTGGGTGTCGTTCGCCGTGCCCGACGTCTGGCTGGACGACCGCATCACACTGCGGTCGGGAGAGTCGATGGACGAGATCGTCCACGCGGTGATCGACCAGGCGCTCCCGGTGTCGGCAATCCTGGTCAACTGCTCGCTTCCCGAACAGACCGGACCTGCGCTCAGCGCGCTTCACCGGGCGATCGACGGCGCCGAACTCTCGATCGAGCTCGGTGCGTACGCGAACGCGTTCCCGACCGCCCGTGAGAGTGACTATCGAGCAAATGAGGTCATCTTCGAGCGACGGGCCGAACTCACCGCCGAACGGTACGCGGACTTCGTCGGCGAGTGGATCGCCACCGGCGCGACCCTCGTCGGTGGATGCTGCGACATGTATCCGGAGCACATCCGAGTCCTCGGCGAGCGTTTCGGCTGAGATTCCCCCTCGGGTGTTTCGCGGGATTTCATCGGTCCGTAGCAGCGCCGAGTGTCCACCCGGTGCCACGCTGACCGCATGAACACTCGCCGAGTCCTGCTCATCGCCACCACGATCGGGCTCACGCTGGCGGCGTGCGGCACATCTGACTCCTCGTCCACCACGGCGTCCGATCCCGCCCCGGTGGCCACCGGGGCCGCTCCGGCCGATGACTTCACCGAGACTGCCGACACCGAGGCCGCTCCGGGGACGGGGGTGCCTGCCACTGCTGCACCGGCAGCGACCGCGACACCCGAGGTGCCCGCAACGGAGCCGCCACCTACCGAACCCGAGCCGGTCCCGCTGGGTGGTCGGTCGTTCGCAACGTCGGTCGAACCCGCTGCCCAGTTCGAGGGCAACCCGTTCCCCGACCTCGTCGTCGACGACGTCGGTCGCGGCGGTGAGGCGAACATCGCCAACATCCTCCCGTCCGACCGACCCGTGCTGCTGTGGACCTGGGCGCCGCATTGACCCACCTGCCGTCGGGAAGCTCCCGACGTCGAGCAGTTCGCTCGAGATCACCGGAACGAGGTCGAGGTCATCGGCTACGGAACCCAAGACAGTCTCGACGAAGCGTTCGAGTTCGTCGACGAGCGGGGAACCGAGTCCTTCACGATGCTGTGGGACTCGTCGTTCGAGTCGTGGAGTGCCTTCCAGATCACGGGACAGCCCACGGTCATCCTGCTCGGCACCGACGGTCAGGAACTCGGCCGATGGTTCGGCGCAGTCCCCGAAAACGAGGTGCTCGAACTCGCGGCACAGGCCTGACCGCGGGACGCGGCGACATCGGGCCGACCCGCCGGTCATACTGGCGACCATGTTCAGACACGTGGTCATGTTCAAGTGGAACGACGATGTCGACGCCGCGCACATCGAGGCGACCGGTGCCGCACTCGACGCGCTCGTCGCGACCATCCCGGAGGTCGGCGAGTACCGCCACGGCCCGGATCTGGGCCTCACCGACGGCAACTACGACTATGTGATCGTCGGCGAGTACGCGTCCATCGACGACTACGTCACATACCGCGATCATCCCGACCACCAGCAGGTGATCACCGACTACATCAAGAACCAAGTCAGCGCCCGCTCTGCGGTGCAGTACGACGCCGGCTGATCAGCCGTCGGTTGCGAGGTGTGCGGCGAGCGACTGGATCAGCTCACTCTGCGAACCGACCTCCGGTCCCGCGCCGCGACGATCTCTGGCGACTTGCGCGAGCGCGTCGGACCACGGCACACCGAGCACCATCAGGACGGCGACCGCCATCGTCCCGGCCCGCCCGATACCGGCCGAGCAGTGCATGATCACCGGACAGCCGGAGCGGAGGAGACCGGCCACCTCGTCGAGCAGCGGCAGAGCTTCGTTGAGCTCCGGGGCGTGGAAGTCGGGGACCGGTAGCCAACGGGCGTCCGGTGAGCTGCCGAGCCATGCGGCGTAACCGTCGTAGCGTGCGATGTCGCGCGGTTGGTTGAAGCTGATGACGACGGCTCCGGCCCCGAGTTGAGTACGGACGGCCTCCGGGTCGGGCCCGACGACGTGCTTGCCGCAGAGGTAGAGCGCTCCGTCGACGTCGTGGGGAAGGGCGATGCGGTCGATACCGCCGTCGAGCTGACGACCGCTCGGCCAGCTCACGACCTGACCTCGTTGGCGAGGTCGGCCCCAACGACCCAGCGTTCCAGGTTGGCCAGGAATGCTTCGTCCGCTCGGTGCCCGGTGCCGTCGGTCGATCCGGAGTTGTGGGGTGTGATGATCAGGTTCGGCGCATTCCACAACGGATCGTCGACCGGCAGCGGCTCGGGTGTGGTGACGTCGATCCCAGCACCACCCAGCCGACCCTCAACCAGTGCTGACGCGAGCGCGGGCTGATCCACCAATTCGCCTCGGCCGACGTTGACGAAGTATCCGTCCGGTCCGATCGCGTCCAACACGTCGGTCGTGATGATCCCTTCCGTATCGGGCGTCAGGGGCAGCGCGACGACCACGACGTCATGCGTTCGCGCCACGTCGGCGAGCTCGGACAACGGCCGCACGGGGTGCGGCTCGTCGCCGTGCGCCCCGCGCCTGACGATCGTCGGCACCATGGCGAACGCCTCGGCGAGGCGAGCCACCTCCTGTCCGATCGGACCCCATCCAACGACCGCGACGGATCGGCCACCGAGTTCGTTCCACCGATGCCAGTTCCA
>Ga0316197_10000793_pt1 | contig 22174 bp, 19 predicted proteins | sample OudBiesiAoxic_MG_FD_204939 | JGI IMG/M metagenome (GOLD analysis project Ga0316197, IMG submission 204939) | Coastal sediment microbial communities from Oude Bieten Haven, Netherlands - site A oxic | ecosystem: Environmental > Aquatic > Marine > Coastal > Sediment | place: Netherlands... | reverse complement strand
TGTGTTAAATCTATTATTTTAGGAGGAATTATATGAAACAAACTAAATATATTTTTGTTACCGGTGGTGTAGTGTCATCATTAGGAAAGGGAATTGTAGCAGCGTCTTTAGGTAGACTTTTAGAGGAAAGAGGTCATTCTGTTACTATTCAAAAATTTGATCCGTATATCAATATAGATCCAGGAACTATGAATCCATATGAACATGGAGAGGTATTTGTAACTGATGATGGAGCAGAAACAGATCTAGACCTAGGTCATTATGAAAGATTTATCGACCAAAATTTAACTAAATATAGTAGTGTTACTACTGGTAAAATATATCAAAATGTTATAAATAAAGAGAGAAAAGGAGAATATTTAGGTAAAACTGTGCAAGTTATTCCCCATATCACAAATGAAATTAAATCAAGAATTCAAATTGTAGGAAAAGAGGGAAACTCTGATTTCGTAATCACTGAAATTGGTGGAACTGTAGGAGATATAGAATCTACACCATTTTTAGAAGCTATAAGACAGTTTAGATATGATGTAGGAAGAGAAAATGTACTTTATGTTCATTGTGCATTAGTTCCTTATTTAAAAGCAGCAGGTGAACTAAAATCAAAACCAGCACAACATTCAGTGAAACAACTTATGACATTAGGAATTAGACCAAATATATTAGTATGTAGAACTGAACATACTCTACCAGATTCATTAAAAGAAAAGTTATCACTATTTTGTGATTTAGATACTGATGCTGTAATCGAGTGTATAGATGCTCCTTCTATCTATGAAGTTCCCTTAAACTTAGAGGCAAATGGTTTAGCAGATGTAGTTTGTAAACAATTAGGAATGCCTAATGAAAAACCTGCACTTACAGAATGGAAAGCTATGGTAGAAAAAATTAAGAATCCTTCTAAAAAAGTTAAGATAGCTGTAGTTGGAAAATATGTAGAACTAAAAGATGCATATATCTCTATAGATGAGTCAATAAAGCATGCTGGATATCATCAAGATATCAAAGCTGAAGTAACTTATATTCAAGCTGAAGATTTAGACTCAAAAAATTTAATTGGATTTGATGGGATCTTAGTTCCAGGTGGATTTGGAGATCGTGGAGTAGAAGGTAAGATATCTGCAATAAAATTTGCTAGAGAAAATAAGATTCCTTTCTTAGGAGTATGTCTTGGAATGCAAACAGCAGTTATTGAATATGCTAGGTCTGTTATGGGATGGGAAACTGCTCATTCGGCAGAATTTGATCCTAACACTACTCATCCAGTAATTGACATAATGCCAGATCAAAAAAATGTAGAGATGGGTGGAACTATGAGGCTAGGAATATATCCTTGTAAATTAAAAGAGGGAACTTTAGCTCGTGAATTATATGGGGAAGAATTAATCTATGAAAGACATAGACATAGGTTTGAATTTAATAATGAATTTAAAGAAGAGATGGAAGCAGCAGGAATTATTATTTCTGGAGCTTCACCAGATGGAAGATTAGCTGAAATTATAGAGATCAAAGATCATCCTTACTTTATTGCTGGGCAGTTCCATCCAGAATTTAAAACAAGACCTAATAGACCACATCCATTATTTAATGGCTTGATAACTGCAGCATTTAAAAGAACAGAAAAATAAAAAAATTTGGCTGAGATCTCTCAGCCAAATTTTTGATAGACAAGGAGAGTATAATTATGAAAGATAGAATGATGGCCCTAGGATTATATATCAATGAAAGATTGGGTAAAAATATAAACTTTAAACAAATAAAAGGAGACCCTATCTATAGAGGTGTTTTATTTAGCTGTATGAATGAAGATTATTTAGTTAGTAGTAAAAAATCTGAAGTTATAAATACCATAGTTGCTATGAGTAGAAAAAAGGCAGAGGATTACCCTGTAAAAATGGTAAAAAGATATACTCATACAAAATTTAAAAAAATAAGAGAGAGAAAACCTGTAGAATTTAAGGTTAAAGGAAAGAGTTATTTTATAATTAAGATGTAATATTTAGGAGGATACTTAACTTTTTTTAGAAATTTGATTCTTTAATATTTTATATTTATAAGGTAAATTTTAATCTAAAAAGAGGGTTGGAGGGGAAGATATGAAAAAAACAAACGCCATGAGATTTCTAGATAGAAATAAAATTTTATATAAAACAAATGAATATGAGTATGATGAGTCGGACCTCAGTGCTGTAGCTATGGCTGAAAAAACTAAGGTTGATATAGATAGGATCTTTAAAACATTAGTTCTCTTAGGAGATAAAACTGGTTACTTAGTAGCTTGTATACCTGGAAGACAGGAATTAGACTTAAAAAAATTGGCAAAGATTAGTAAAAATAAAAAAATTGAGATGATTCATATGAAAGATCTATTGAAGATAACTGGATATATGAGGGGAGGGTGCTCTCCTTTAGGGATGAAAAAATTATTCTCAACTTATATATGTAATTCTTGTTTAAATTTTGAAACTATTTTTATTAGTGGTGGTAGAAGGGGAGTTCAAATTGAATTAGATCCCAAAAACTTAATAAAAATTTTAAATATTCATATAGATGATATAACTACAAATATTTAAATAGTGTCTAAATAAATAGTGTTTTATTTAGACACTATTTATTTTTATATTCTATAAATCTTTTACATTGTTTTTTTCTATCATAACCTAGCATTATTCCTAATATGAAATCTTCTTCTGCTGTATAATCTACTAAAAAATCTTTTCCAATTTTATTTATAACTTCTATACATTCTTTAGCTCCGAAAAAAACATTAAGTTTATCATTTTTTGTCTTATAGATCTTATAATTTATTTTTCTTTTAGATAGTTTCATTTGGATCATTTCAAGATTATCTTGAGATGTTGTATGTAAAACTAAATTTCTTAATCCTTTTTCATACTCATATATATGGTGAACAAATACCTGCATCTTTTCCTCCTAATTGTCTAAATATTCAAAAACTTCTTCAATACTTTCTTTTAATTTATTTATACTGCTTGAATGGACCCTTATTAATTTTATATTATTCTTCTTACAGACTTTGTTGCATGAGATCGAAAGTTTATGACTTACTGTATTTGTAAACATTATACATGCTTCACAATTTTTTATCTTTTTTTCAAAATTTGGGCAATTTTGATTGTATATTTTACATTTAAGATTATTTTTTTTCATGAGTCCTTTATATTCAAATTCTATCCCTTTTATTCCACCAACGATTACAATCATAAAATCCTCCTTTTTAAATATTTTGATAATCAAAATATATTATATTGATTATATATTAAAAGTGAAATATTTGCAATCTTTTTATAAAAAAAGAGAGCTTTCTATTTAGAAAACTCCCTTAAGGATAATTTTTTATAAAAATAAATTATAATTTTGAATATTCTACAGCTAATTTCGCTGCTAATCTAGCATTGTTATAAACTAACTCGATATTGGATTCTAGTGAACTTCCACCAGTTAATTCTTTTACTTTAGCTAATAAAAATGGAGTACTTTCCTTACCTTTTATTCCTAATTCTTTTGCTTCTGCTACAGCTTTATTGATAGCATCAGTAATTACATCAAAATCCATCTCATATTTTTCAGGAATTGGATTGGCTATCACAAAACCTCCATTTAGATGAAGGTCCCATTTAGCCTTTAAAGCAAGTGCTAATTCACTAGGGCTTCCAATATTATAATCCACTTTGAATCCACTTTTTCTAGTATAAAAAGCAGGTAGTTCATCGGTTTTATATCCTACTACTGGGACTCCCTTTGTCTCTAAAAATTCTAAAGTTAAATTTATATCTAATATTGATTTTGCTCCAGCACAAACTACTGCTACATCTGTTCTTCCTAGTTCTTCTAAGTCAGCAGAGACATCAAAACTTGTTTCTGCACCTCTATGAACTCCTCCAATACCACCAGTAGCAAAAATTTTGATCCCAGCAATATTTGCTATGATCATTGTTGAAGCTACAGTTGTTGCCCCGTCCAATTGTTTTGCGATAATAAATGGGATGTCTCTTCTACTAGTTTTAATAACTTTCTTTCCAGCTTTTCCAAGATAATCGATCTCTTCCTTTGTCAATCCTACTTTTAATCTACCGTTTAAGATAGCAATAGTTGCTGGAACAGCTCCTCCCTCTCTAATTATTTCCTCAACTTTTAGTGCAGTTTCTACATTTAAAGGATATGGCATCCCATGGGAGATAATTGTAGACTCCAATGCTACGACAGCTTTACCATTATCTAACGCTTCCTTAACCTCACTGCTGATATCTACATATTTTTCATAAATTAACATAAAACACTCCTTTTATTATAAAATTATTTTATTTGTCTTAAAATTTAATTTTTCTATTGTTTTTTCCACTAAACTAGATGTTATATTTGGGTTTATAGTCTCTTCAGAGGAGATTGCCAAGATCGATGCACCAATAGCAAATCTTATTTCATCTTCTATATTTTTATTGTTAAATAATCCATAGGTTAAACCTGCTACAAAAGCATCGCCTGCTCCTGTGGCTCCTACCATCTCAATAGTAGGGGGAATTATAATTCCTTCTATTTCAGGAGTTTTATAATAAACACCATCTGATCCTAAGGTAATAAATATATTCTTTACACCTTTATTTACAAAATATTGACCAACTTTTTTAAGATCTGATTCATTATTTATAGTTATACCAGATAAAACTTCTGCTTCCATCTTATTGGGTTTTATAGTATGAAAGTGACCTATTAAGTCTTTTATTTTTTTAGCTTTACTTGCAGATACAGTATCTAAAATAAACGGGACATCATAGTTTGTTACTAAATATTCTAAAATCTCTGGGATGTTGGCATCTATTATACAATATTTTGAATTCTTAATAATATAATCATTTTTTTTAATATAGTCTATATCCATATTTTTTAAGATGTCCATATATGAGATAGCTACATTCATATCTCTTTTTTCATCTAAGACACATAGGTAGGTAGAAGTGTTTTCTCCTTTTACTACCAAGGCGTTTTCCATATGAAGATCTATTGATTTAGCATGATTAAGAATTCTTTTTCCATTATCATCATCTCCTACAACACTTAAAAATTTAGTTTTAACACTTAACCTTGTAAGATTTTCAGCAATATTTCTTCCTACACCACCTAAAGATGTTTTTACAGTTCCAGGATTAGAATCTCCTGGAATAAGTGAATCTTTGGGGTATCCTTGGATGTCGATATTTGAACCTCCAACAACACAGATATAAGATTCTTCCTTAGATAAAACATATCCTTTACCCATAATTATCCCTTTTTTCATAAGGTTACTTATATGAACTGCCACAGAAGACCTTGTAATTTCAAGGATAGTTGCTATCTCTTCTTGTGAGATCATGGGATTACTTTTAATTAACTTTAAAACTTCCCTTTCCCTATTAGTCATGACTACTCCTTAATTAATGTTTATTTATTAATAATAGTTTAATATAAAAAAATATGTTTGTCAACTTATATTTTATCTGATATGTCTAGTGACATTTTAATAATAGCATCTGAGAGTGAGATCTCTATGAGTTCTTTTTTAGATTTTAATTTTCTTGGATAGCTTTTTTTTATCTGACCTATAGGAACATCTCCTGAATAAGTAGACCACCTATAACTATCTTCTCCTATACCATAAAATGTTCCAGATCCTATTATCTCTCCACTAGAAATATCTTTCATAATATATGTAAAACTTACTTTTACATCTGCTGATTTATAAAAATCATGTTTAAAATATGTCTTTTTAATTTTTTTTATTACGGGACCATCTTTTTTAGTATTAATGACGTATTGTTCAGACCAAGTCAATGGGATTATAGATTCTTTTATAGATTCAGGAGTTGAGCTAATATAGTTTAAATTTATTTTTATCCCTGTGTTTATAGTTATATTATTTATTTTTTTATTATCCCAAGCACCTAAAAATATTATTTCATCTAGAGGAACTATCCTTATAAGATTTCTTTTTTTGTCTTTAGCAATGTTTCCCTTTAATTGACTTTCTAGACTATCTTTATATAGACTAGGAGTATCTTTAGAAAATTTAATCATAACTTTAACCAAAGCTTCTCGATAGGCTTTTTCTCGACGATCTACAATGTCTTTATGCTTTGGAGATAGTTCTACACCCCTTTCATAGAGAAAATATTTTTCCCTTTTTTCTGTTCTATTCAACTGTCTATTTTCTAATTCATTTCCTGCATTATAGTAAGTTTTACCCATTATTTCTTTTAAATCATATAAATTTTCAATAGTTGGGATCTCTAAACTCATCCCTAATTTTTGATGAACTATATCATCTGCATAATAATAATTATTTTTCAATTGAAAAAGGTCCTCATAAGCATAAGCTTCTAATTTAAAATCTGAGACTTTTTGATATTCATTTATTTTTTTAGTAGCTTGGTCTAGTGCTTTAGGGTATATATTTCTATAGTTTACCATTCCATCTAGAAAATTAGGGTTTATTTTTATAGCATCATTTAACAAATAGGATGCTTTGATATAGTTTCCTTTATCAACTTCCATGATTGCTTTATTATTTATTTTTTCTTCTATATTACTACACCCTATTAATATAACCCCTAGGAACAACATTAGTATCATTTTCATTTTTTTCATTTTTTTCCTCCTTTACTTATTATTATCATTATCATCTAGTAAATTAAAACACTTTATTTATTTGTGTATAATCATTTGAAGTTAATTATTTGAAATAAAAAAAAAGACCTTTTTTCATAAAAAAACAATAGAATGTAGTTACCATAACAAACATTAGAGAAGTTAATTTTGAAAAGAGGATATAAATATATTAGCATATCTAAAAGAGAAAAAATACAGTTATTTTTATAGAAAAGATTATCCAAAGAAAAGCGGTGGGATCTTTTTAAAGTTCCCACCGCTAAAAATGAAGTTTACATCTCCTTTAAATCTTGTGCTATAAATTGAGCTTTTGCACCAAAGATTGCTTGAACACCATTTGTACCAACTTTTAGTACTCCTGAAGCTCCTAATCTTTTTAATTCCTTATCATCTACTAAGTTGACATCTTTAACTTCCAATCGAAGTCTTGTAATACAAGCATCTATTGTAACCAAGTTATCTTTCCCACCTAAAGCAGCCATAACTAGGATAGATAATTCACTTCCAGTTATTGTTGGTGCTTTTTCGGTTTCATCATCATCTTCTCTACCAGGAGTCATCAAGTTAAATTTTTTGATGATGACAGAAAATAAGAAATAATATAGTACTGCATATATAATTCCTACAACTATTACTAACCACCATTGAGTCTTATTAGGTGCAACTCCAAATGATATAAAATCAATTAATCCACCTGAGAATGTCATACCAATTCTTACATTTAATAGTTGCATCAACATAAATGAAAAACCAGCTAACAAACAATGAACACCATATAAGATAGGTGCAACAAATAAGAATGAAAATTCAATTGGTTCAGTTATACCTGTTAAAAAAGATGTTAAAGCTGCTGAGATTAAGATACCAGCTGCGACCTTTCTTTTTTCTGGTTTTGCTTGTCTAATCATTGCAAATGCTGCTGCTGGTAATCCAAACATCATAAATGGAAATTTACCAGTCATATAAGCTCCACTTGTTCCAAAGTTTGAAACGTTATCTGCTAATTTTGCGAAGAAAATTTGGTTATCTCCATGGAATATTTGTCCTGCAGAGTTAGTCCATTCACCAAATTGAAACCAAAATGGAGAATAGAATATATGGTGTAATCCAAATGGTATTAACGCTCTTTCAACTACTCCAAATACAAATGTAGAAAATAATGTAGGATTAGTTCCTATTCCTGATAAAGCGGCTAACCCAGTACCAATTGGCTTCCAAATTGAAGGGAATATTAAAGCTACTGCAAATGATACAAATGCTGTTGCGATTGGAACAAATCTCTTACCAGAGAAAAATCCAAGAACTGGAGGTAATTCTATTTTATAAAATTTATTATACATTGTAGATGCAATTATACCTGCTACTAAACCACCAAATACACCAGTTTGTAGAGTATCTATACCCATTACACTTGTATATAATTTACTACCTGCAGCAATTTGAGCTGTTGCATTAGTTAAATCTCCCATAACAACACTCATTACTAATAACGATACTACTGCTGATAAGGCAGCGACTCCATCTCCACCTGCTAAACCAATAGCACAACCTACTGCAAATAATAATGGTAAGTTAGCAAAAATAATTCCCCCAGCATGAGCCATTAACGGTATGTCTAATACATTTGGTTGTCCAAAAGCTAGAAGTAATCCAGCTGCTGGAAGTATAGCTACAGGTGTCATAAGTGCTTTTCCAATCCTTGATAATTTTGCAAAAAATTTCATAATCTTCCTCCTAAGTTATATATTTTACTTATAATATTTTTCTACAAATTAAAAACTTATTTTCCTTTTTAAAAGATAATTTTTTTATAAATACCACATTTTTGGTGTGATAACTCATATATTTGATTTATTTTTTATCTGGTTGTTCTAATTAGGAACTTTAAATTCTTTTTTGTTTTATGCTTAAGAATAAAACTTTTTCCAAAAAAAGTCAACTTTTTTTTGAAAAAAAATGAGCCTTTTTAAAAAATGAAATTAAATATTTGATTTTATCGATCTTACTTTCAATTTTTTTATTTAACATAATTTTAAATTTTTAATCATAAATTATAGAAAAATTTGACTTATATATATATATATAATAAAATCAAGATAAAATGATTTGTTATCAAATTTTTTGTATGAAATTAAGATTAGGAGTAGTTATGAAAAAAGATAAGTATCATATAATAGAACCTTTTTTAAAAAAAGAAAAAAAATTAAAAGAATTAAGTAGTGAACATGATATTCCATATAGTACCCTTAAAAGATGGATAAGATCATACAAAGATTTTGGTATCAAGGGTCTTTCTAAAAAAGTTAGGAGTGACAAGGATAGTTTTAGAAAGGCTGATGATGAAACTATTAAATTTATATTGAAGGAACATAAAAAGAATCCAAATATAAATATAACGACCCTTTATAATAATTATTTAACTACTTTTAAAAATAAGAATATAAATAGACTAAGTTACAATACAATTTATAGAATTGCTATTAATTTAGATCCATTCAGTCAAAAATATGTAAATAAAAATTTAAATAATATAAAAAAATCAAATAATATATATAGAATTTCCACTGAAAAATTATATATAAAAAATTTAAATATCAATGAAGGTGTCGCTACAATAATTATAATATATGATGTTTATGACGATAGTATATTAAACTATAAGATGTATACTGGAGAAATTAGAGAAGAACACTATCTTATATTTATTAGAGAAACTATCTTAAAAAATAAAGTAGAAAATTATTTAGTAAAACCAAAATATATATTTATAGATAATTTTAAGATGAAAAATAAGGAAAAATTTTTTGAAATATTAGAAAAATTAAATATAAATATTAATGGGAATTTAGAAAAAAATAAGGAGATAACTAGATTTGTTAGGTTTTTAGAGAAAGATATTATAAATATTTTTAAAGATAAATCTCTGTCTCTTAACTATCTAAATTATAACCTCGAAAAATATATTTGTAATGGTGTTTTAAAAGATATTCTAGAGGATAATAAATTATTTGATTATAATAAATTAGATTTTTTGCTTGAAAGTATAGATAGGAAGGTACAAAATTATGGAATACGGTTTAAAAATAATTTATATAGTAACGAGTTATTGAAAGGATATATAGGAAAAAAAGTAACATTGAGATATAATCCTTTTGATCTAAATGTTTTGAAACTTTATCGAGATAATAAATACTTATATTCTATATATCTGTTAGATACATTGAGCAAAGATTTTTTTTAAATTAAAAAATGTCACGAAAAATTTCGTGACGTTTTATTCTAAATATATATATAATCTACTTTCTTTTTCTAAGTAAGATTAAATCTCTTAAATAATTCTCATCTTTAGCCTCTAACCATTCTCCTTGAAATTTTTCATCTTTAATCAATGTTGCTATAGATGCTAGAGTCTGTAGATGTAATTTATTTAATTTTGGACTACTAACAAATAAAAATACAGCTTTTATTTCTGAATGTTTTTCACTGAATTTAATTCCATCTTTGCATCTAAATACTGCCATATGAAAAGTTTCTATATCTTCTAAAACAATATGTGGGATAGCAGTAAACCCAGATATAGCGGTAGTTATTTCATTTTCCCTTTCAAAGAAAAGAGTTTCCAATTCCAAATGGTTTTTACCTAAGATGGGAGAAAACTTTTCAGCTTCAATCTTAATTAATTCTTCTAGACTAGTAAATTTTTTTAGATCTACAATGGGAGCCTCCATAACTATCTTATCAAATTCTGTAAGTTCAACATCATCTCTTTGATGAATAATATCTCGAAGTTCATTTTCTAAACCATGATTTAGTTTGAAGTTATTAGTAATTCTTATCAAAAGATGTAAAAGTGCATATTCCTTGTCAGAATTTTTTTTCCCATAGGTAAAATATATAACTAAACTTATAAAAATAAGACCTATACTAGATTCTATAGCAACTATTCCTAATTGGGTTATAAAATATGTAAATACAAATATAGTAAAAATTTGTACCCATGGATACAGGGGTGTTACAAAAGACGGTCTATAATTTGATAAATTACTTTCTCTAATGATAACTACCGATAGATTAGTAAGGATATATGTTGTTAAGATGACGGCAGATGCTGTTTTTGCCAATGTTTCTAATGGTAATAAAAGTGATATAACCATTAGTAATCCTGTAGATATAATAGCTACTGTGGGAGTTTTAAATTTTTTGTTTACTTGACCTATAAAACCAGGGAATAATCTGTCTCGACTCATTGCTAATGGATATCTAGAAGCTGCCATTATTCCAGCATTAGCTGTAGAGATAAAAGCTAATAGGGAAGCTATAGTAATAGTAATATATCCAGTAGTTCCTGCTAATACTCTTGCAGCGTCAGCAATTGGAGCCAATGAATTAGCTAAGACAACACCTGGGAGTACTCCTACGGTAACAAATAATGTAGCACCATATACTAGTATAATAACGATTATGGAAGAAATCAGACCTTTGGGAATATTTTTTTTAGGGTTTTTAACTTCCTCGGAAACACATGCAACAGTTAATAGACCCCCAAAAGATACAAAGATAAGAGCAGCACTAGAAACAATTAGACCTGCACCCAAAGATGAAAGAATTCCACCACTAGCAACTAATTCAAATTTATTATCGACTAAATCATAGATTTGAATAAAAGGAGTAAAGAACTCAATATTGATATTAAAAATTCCAATAGCTATAAAAATCCCCATTAGTAAAAGTAACCCCATCACTATAATAGTTTCAAACTTACTAGCAGCCTCAATTCCAATAATATTTAAAATTAAAAAAATTGTTGTGACTATAGAGGAGATGATTATTAAAGTTTGTTGGTTCATAGTATTTCCATATAAAAGTCCCCCAATAACACCTGCTATACCAAAGATTGCAAAGGCAGTTTTTAAACATATTGCAAACCAACTAAGAACACCAGATATAGTACCAATAAGAGGACCTAGGGTTCTCATTATAAAGAAATAATCTCCACCAGCTTTGGGCATTGCAGTGATTAATTCAATAACTGACAGTGTACCTATAAGTACAATTAATCCGCCTAAGATATAGCCTAAAATCATCATTGGTCCTGCCTTACTAAATGCTATTCCAGGCAATATGAATATTCCTGAACTTATCATTGCTCCAGATGAAATACTAAATACATCCATATATCCAAGTTCCTTTTTTAATTCCATAATATCACCTCCTTTTTTTATTTTTTCTTTTTCTAAGTAGAATTAGATCCCTTAAATAATCCTCATCTTTAGCATCTAACCATTTTTCTTGAAATTTTTCATCTTTAATTAACGTTGCTATAGATGCTAGAGTCTGTAGATGTAATTTATTTAATTTTGGGCTACTAACAAATAAAAATACAGCTTTTATTTCTGAATGTTTTTCACTGAATTTAATCCCATCTTTACATCTAAATACGGCCATATGAAATGTATCTATGTCCTTTATAACAATGTGTGGAATAGCAGTAAACCCAGATATAGCAGTAGTTATTTCATTTTCCCTTTCAAAGAAAAGATTTTCCAATTCCAAATGGTTTTTACCTAAGATGGGAGAAAATTTTTCAGCTTCGATCTTAATTAATTCTTCTAGACTAGTAAATTTTTTTAGATCTACAATGGGAGCCTCCATAACTATCTTATCAAATTCTGTAAGTTCAACATCATCTCTTTGATGAATAATATCTCGAAGTTCATTCTCTAAGTTATGCCCTAATTTAAGATTATCAGTAACTCTTATTAAAAGATGTAAAAGAGCATATTCTTTGCTGGAATTTTTTTTCCCATAGGTAAAATATATAGCTAAACTTATAAAAATAAGACCGACGCTAGATTCTATAGCAGCTATTCCCAATTGAGTTATAAAATATGTAAATACAAATATAGTAAATATTTGGATCCATGGATATAGAGGTGCTATAAAAGATGGTCTGTAATTGGATAAATTACTTTCTCTAATGATAATTACCGATAAATTAGTAAGAATATATGTCATCAATATAACGGCAGACGCTGTTTTAACAAGTGTTTCTAATGGTAATAATAATGATCCAACTATCAAGGTACCTGTAGATATAATAGCTATTGTAGGAGTTTTAAATTTTTTATTAACTCTGCCTATAAAGCTAGGAAATAATTTATCCCGACTCAGTGCTAGTGGATATCTAGAAGCTGCCATGATTCCTGCATTAGCAGTAGAAAGAAAAGCCAAGAGTGAAGCTATAGTAAGAACAATGTATCCGGGTTTTCCTGCTAAGATCCTTGCAGCATCTGCAATTGGAGTTAGTGAATTAGCTAATTCATTTCCAGGTAAAACTCCTACAGTAACAAATAAAGTAACTGCATAAACCACAGTGATAACAGCAATTGATGAGATCATTCCTTTAGGAACATTAATTTTAGGGTCTTTTATCTCTTCTGAGATAGAGGCGACTTTTAAAAGTCCACCAAAGGAGACAAAGATAAAGGCTGCGGTGGATATTGTAATTCCAGCTCCTAATGATGAAAAAGGACTGCCACTAGTAACTAATTCAAACTTATTATCAACTAAATCATATACTTGGATAAAAGGAGTAAAAAAATCAGTATTGATATTAAATACTCCAATAGCTATAAAAATTCCCATTAATAAAAGTAAGCCTACAACAAGGAAAATCTCAAAGGTCCCAGCCAATTTAATACCGATTATATTCAATAATAAAAATAGAGAGGTGACAACAGCAGATATAAAAACCAAGGTTTGATGATTAAGGTCACTCCCATAGATAACTCCACCAACAACCCCTGCTATACCAAATATCGCAAAAGCAGTTTTCAAACAAATTGCAAACCAGCTAAGAACTCCAGATATAGTACCTATGAGAGGACCTAGAGTTTTGACAATAAAAAAATAATCTCCACCAGCCTTTGGCATAGCAGTAGTAAGTTCAATAATAGACAATATTCCTATAAAAGCAATTAATCCACCGAAAATATAACCTAAAATTATTATTGGACCTGCTTTACTAAAGGCTATTCCAGGCAATATAAATATCCCTGAACTTATCATTGCTCCAGATGAAATACTAAATACATCCATATATCCAAGTTCTTTTTTCAGTTCCACAATATCACCTCCTTTTTGATTTTAATATTATAAGTATACTTTATTTTTATGTTATTTCAAACTAAGCTATTTCTAGGATTTAACCGATAATCATCTGTAAATAGTCAATTTATATACCTATTAAAATTATTTGATATAAGTATTCTAAAACTGTATATTGTTTATTTAAGAAATTAAAAGTTTTAATGTTTGTCATTTATAAAAGGTTATCCCTTTAATATCTTTTAATCTTATTTTTGTATGATTAATAACTATTTTTCCTAAAATAAAATTATACTTTATTTTACCATAAATTATTTGAAGTTTGTTTCCATGGAGGTAATAAAATTTATAAGAACTTTCTTTTTTTAATCTATATTTAGATATTTTTCTATGATTCCATAGATAATCTAAATAATCTAAATAGATTAAAACCTTATTATTTAAAGAATTTTCATAAAAATCTATAAGGTTCTCAATATCTATACTTTTAAAATTATCTATGTATTGATCTTTATAAGAATTGATGTGATAAGTTGTTTTTAAAATTTTAATTTGAGATGAAGCATAAAATTTTGTAGGGAGTAAATTACTTTTTTGATTATTACACCTCTGACATAGCAGAACGGCATTATACTTCTCTCCTATTTTCAAACCAAAGCCTAGGGATAAAGGTATATGATGGTCTATTTGTAGATTTTTTTTACTTCCACAATTAAAACAGCTATATTCGAATAGATGTTTTATCCATTGACTATCAGAATAGGTAAAGTTTGAATCTAGAATTTTATGCTTTTCATATCTTTTATCCTTAATTTTAAATATTTTATTGATTTTTTTTTTGGTAATATTAAAAGGGATATTATTTTTAAAATCCCCTTTAATTATTCTATATGCAATTTCTTCTTTTTTTCTAATAAGTTCATCTATCCCATAATTTTTTCCTCCTTATATAAATTTATATCCATTTTTTATCAACCAGATACGGTAATTTTGAGGGTTCTCTATATATATTCCTATATATTTCCAATATTCCTTGGAGTGGTTGGGATATTTTAGATGACCAAGTTCATGAACTACTAAATATTCAATAACACTTAATGGAACTTTTATAAGATACAAGTTAAAAGTAATGGTTCCGCTAGAGTAACAGATTCCCCAAGCAGATTTTAATGGTTTTATCTTTATTTTTTTAGGATAAAGTTCCATAAGTTTAGTATATTTTTTTAGGAAATTTTCTAAAATAGTTGTTATTTTTTTTTGATACCATTGATTTAATACTAGATCAATGGTATCAGGACTATTAGAAATTATATTTTCTTTCCCTATTTTCACAGAAATTTGAGATTTTTCTTTTTTTAAAGGATAAAGTTTACCTAGATAATAGATCTTTGAACTATCAGATATAGATAAATATTTTTTCAGTTGTTCCTCTATCCAAGCATATTTATCTTCTATTAATTTCAATCCATAGGAGTAGGGAACCTTCATAGGAATACATAAAATAATTTCCATAGATGGCTTTACTTGAAGAGAAATATTTTTTTTATTTTTTTTTATTATACTAATTTCTCGTTCTTTCTTTCCAATATTTATTTTATATTTTTTCATCACTTTATTCCTATAAATAAAAATAATGGATATTTATTATAATTTTTTTCTATAATAAAGACATCTTCAATTATTTTAATTTCTTTAAATCCGACACTTTTAAAAATTTTATTTAAGTATTTATTTGAGAATCCCAAAGCAAAAACACCATCCATTGAATCATGAAATGAACCATCTTCTTCCATTAGATCTGCAAGAGCTACTATCCCATTAGGGTTTAGAGAATCATATAGTTTTTTTGCTAGTTTAGTCATATCTTCAATATGATGCATAACCATAGAACTTATAATTAAATCATAGGTTGAAGAGAGATCAAATATTCCTAGAAGTTCAGTGGTTAAATTTTCATAATCTTTCCCTTTTTCTTTTAAAATATCTAATACTTTAGGAGATATATCTATTCCGTGGACTGTTCCAACCTCTTCTATTAAAGGAAAAATTAGTGATCCAAGACCACACCCAAAATCTAAAATATTCATATTTTTATTTAGTTTTATATTATTTTTTATCGATGTAGCAATGGAATTGCTACATCTTATTTTTGCCTCTGCATTCCAAATTTTTTTATATTGATTAAGATTATTCATAGTTATATCCTCCAAATTTTTTATATTATAGTTAATTATACGATAAAAAAAACTATAAACAAATAATTTTGTTTATAGTTTTATATTTTAATATTCCAAAGTTTCCATTTTTAATTTTATAACTAATTTTTTACAACTAATTTTTTTATTAAACTTTCACTTTTCCTTACAATTTCCTCTATCTCTAAATCTTTAGGATCTATAGGAGGTAGGAATGTAAGGTTAACATCTGTAGATTTAGGGAATTTACTCCCAATAGGCATAGCTTTATAAGCACCATCAATGACAAAAGGTTGAATAGGTATATTTAGTGTTTTACTCAATATAGCAAAAGCTTTTTTGAACTCTGCCATCTCCCCATCTCTACTTCTAGCTCCTTCTGGAAATATAACTAGATTTTTTCCTTGACGAAGGACCATAGCAGCAGCTTGTAAAGTTTCACTTAAGTTATTGTCCACATCTAAAAGAATGATATTCCCGTGATCAGCACCCCATTTTTTTAAGAAACCTTTAAAATGTTTAGATACAGCAAGGTAATAAGTATTTTTTAAAATTTTATTATTTAAAGCTGTATTAAGTATAAAACCATCTAAAAAACTTTGATGATTTCCTATAAAGATAGTTGGTTGATTAACTATATTTTCTAAACCATTTTTATTTATTTTGATATAACCTTTAAAAAATGGAGTTAGGATAATCTTTGCAATTTTTAAAGCGATACTAGATTTAGGGATAAAAACATCAATATCTTTATTTAATATTTTAGACCAATCATTTTCTTTTTCTGTAATTTTTACACCTTTATTATGCAAAAATTCAGATAAATCATATAGAGTTGGATATTGAGAAAGTTCATCTTCCATAATAGTAACATTAAATGTATTTCCTATGAATGAAAATAATTCTACAAAATCTAAAGAATCCATTCCTAGGTCTAATTCAAAGTGATCTTTTGGTGTAGAAGATACATCTTTTAAATTCTCTATGAATTTTTTTAATACAAGGTATTCTTTTGTAGTTGGTTCTTCAACTTTTTCTACAACTCTTTTTTTCTCTTCTAACAGATCTTTTAATTTAAATCTTCTAAGTTTTCCAAGCCTTGTTTTAGGTAGTTCTTCCTGTACAATTTTGATATCTAATATCTTTCTATAATTAGGAGCTTCAATATTATATGGATCTATAACATTCCATTTTATAGTTTCACTTATATTTTTTACTCCCTCTTGTTCAATAATTTTAAAATTAGGATATACAATTGCAACTAAATAATTTTTATATTCTGTAATAGCCAATTCAGAAATTAAATTAGTTCTTTTTATAATATTATTTTCTATATCTTGTGGATTGATATTTTTTCCATTTGGAAGGATGATCATCTCTTTTTTTCTTCCAATAATATAAAGGTATTCATCTCTTATCTCTCCCAAATCCCCAGTGTGAAACCAGCCATCTTTATCTATTACTTCTGCTGTAGCTTCAGGTTTATTAAAATATCCCTTCATTATATTTCCACCACGGGCAATGATCTCGCCATCATCAGCTATTTTTAGCTCAATCCCTGGGAGGGCTCCACCACAAGAGCCAGGTCTTATATCGTTATATCTAGTGAATGTAAGAATTGGAGATGTTTCAGTAAGTCCGTAGCCCTCTAACATTCTAAATCCTAGAGTAGCAAAATCTTTGACTATTTGTGGATCTATTTTGGCTCCACCAGAGACCAAAATATGCATCTTTCCACCAAATCCATCTTGTACTTTTTTAAATATTTTTTTCCCAAGTTCTATATTATTTGTTTTAGCTACTATTTTAAATAGTGTCCTAGGTATAAAACTTGAATTTATTTTTTCCATGATTCCTTTATGAAACATCTCCCACAGTCTAGGAACTCCTATAAATAGAGTAATCTTATATTTCTGTAATGCATCTTTAATGGCTGCAGAGGAAAGATCATCTAAAATAATAACTGTACCTCCAATCTTTATAGGGAGGATTAAATTACCCATAAGCGGTAGGACGTGATGCATAGGTAGAAGAGCTAAAATTCGATCAATTTCTCTATATAACCCAACTTTAGCAATATTATCGATATTAGAAAGTAGATTCCCCATAGTAAGCATAACACCTTTAGGATCTCCAGTAGTACCAGAAGTGTAGAGGAGTAAAACAGTCGTGTCTCCTACAGGAGCTTCAATATAGTCTTTTCCACCAACGTATTTTTCTGGAACTTTTACTTGATCTAAGTTAATTATGGGAATATCTAATCCTGATATTTTTAGTGCTTCTATAGAAACTTCTAAGTTTTTATTACTGGTATATAAGTATTTTGGTTTTGCATCGGTTAAAAAATATGCAATTTCAGTAGCATTACTTCCTGCATCTACATTTATAGAGATCCCCTTTTTTTCCCAAATAGAAAATATAGCGTATGCGATCTCAGGACGATTTTCTAAAAATACTAAAACCTTATCCTCTGGATCTTCTAATTTTAACATATCTGAATAATATAAAATTCTTCTCACTAATTCTTTATACGAAATTTCAGATCCCTTATATATCAGGGCTGGTTTGTCTCTTGAAATAATAAATTTCATGATATTCCTCCTAAATTTTTGATAAACATTTTAACACATTATACATTATTTATTGATGTAAAACAAATTTGTCTAAGAAAAAATAGGAATAATAGAGTTAACTTAACGACTTAGAGTATTAAAATAAATTTAATATAATTTTTTTAATAGGAAATTATAAGGAAAGAAGGTATAAACTACTATTCAAATAAAATGGTAATGAGGAGGAACTGATCATGTATGCACAAGAAAATAATAGTCAATTAATTAATGTAGAACATATCTTACCAGAAAATCTAACGATCTTACCAATGTTAACAAGACCAATATTTCCAAATATTATGATTCCTATAACTTTTTCAGGGGAAGTTTTTTTAAGAACTATTAAAATGGTAGAGGAAACAGAAAATAAGTTATTAGGTTTAGTTTTTGTAAAGGAATTGAATCAATTTGATATCTTTAAGTCAGAATTATACGAAGTGGGAACAATAGTAAAAATTCATAAGATAACACCTCTTTCAGCTAATACAATTCAAATAATAGTTCAAGGACTAAATAGATTTGAGTTGTTAAAAATTATAAAAAAAGAGCCAAACCTTGTTTGGAATGTAAAATATGACAAAGGAGAGGAGGGCTCTCCAAACGATGAGGTACGTGCTTATATGTTGGCAATCATGTCATCTCTCAAGGAAATTTTTAAGGTTAACCCAATATTACAAGAGGAATTAAAATTACTTATGACCCAAGTAAATTATGAAAAACCAGGTGTACTTATGGATCTCATTACTTCTATGCTAAAAACTGAGAATAAAAATTTGCAAGAAGTATTGGAGGAGTGGGACCTTGCTAAAAGAAGTCGACTAGTTCTAACTATGTTAAAAAAAGAGTTAGAGATATCACATCTCCAGCAAAAACTCCAAAAACAAATTGAAGAAAAAGTAAGTAAACAGCAAAAAGAATATTTTTTAAGGGAACAATTAAAATTAATAAAAAAAGAATTAGGGATGGAAAAAGATGATCAAGAGAGCGAAGTTGAAAAAATATTACAGATGTTAGAAGGGAAAACTTTGAGTGAAGAAGCTTTAAAAACTGTAGAGGAACAAATAGAAAAATTAAAATTATTAGATAGTCACTCCCCTGAACATAATGTGGTAAGGTCTTATCTTTTAGCTATAGCTGAATTACCATGGGGGATTTATTCAAAAGATAGCCTAGATATAAAAAAATCAAGAAAAAAACTAGATGAAGATCATTATGGATTACAAGATGTTAAAACTAATATACTGGAATTTATTAGTACAATTATGAAAACTGGTCATGTAAGTGGTGCTATCCTTTGTTTAGTAGGACCTCCAGGAGTGGGAAAAACTTCTATTGGAAGATCAATTGCAAATGCACTAAACCGTGAATTTTTTAGATTTTCTGTAGGTGGAATGAAAGACGAAGCAGAAATAAAAGGACATAGAAGAACTTATATTGGTGCTATGCCAGGAAAAATACTGCAGGCTATAAAAAAAGTAAGAACAGCGAACCCAGTAATAATGTTAGACGAAATAGATAAAATTGGTAACAGTTATCAAGGGGACCCCGCATCTGCTCTATTAGAAGTACTAGATCCCGAACAGAATGTACAATTTTTAGATCACTATTTAGATGTAAGGTTTGATCTATCTAAGATTTTATTTATAACTACAGCTAATCAGTTAGATACTATTCCTAGACCCCTTTTAGACAGGATGGAATTAATTCAGTTGCCAGGATATATACTTGAAGAGAAAGAAGAGATAGCGAAAAAATATTTGATTCCCCATCAAATGAAAGATCATGGATTATCTAAAAAAGAAATATCAATATCAACTCCAACACTGAAAGAAATCATTGATAAATATGCAAGGGAAGCAGGGGTAAGGGGGTTAGAAAAAAATATAAAAAAAATTATGAGAAAAGCTACCTTAAAAATTGCTGAGGGAGAAGATAAAAAAATAAGTGTAAATAAAAAAAATATGGAAGAGTTTTTAGGAAAACCTATCTTTACTACTGAAGAGCTATATAATAAAAATATCCCTGGAGTTACATTAGGATTAGCTTGGACATCTATGGGAGGGGTGACTTTATACATAGAGGCGCGAGTTATAGGGCATCAAGGTGGTTTTAAACAGACTGGTCAATTAGGAGATATAATGAAGGAGTCTTCAATTATTGCTTATTCATATATTAAATCTTTAATGTGTAAAGAAGATTGTGATAAGGATAAAAAAGATTTTTTTGATAATCACAGTATACACCTTCATGTACCTGAAGGTGCAACTCCAAAAGATGGACCTTCTGCAGGAGTAACTATGGCACTGGCTTTATATTCACTAGCTAAAAACAAACCAATTAAAAATAATCTAGCTATGACTGGAGAGATTACTTTGACTGGAAAAATATTACCTATTGGAGGAGTAAGGGAAAAAACAATAGCTGCTAAAAGAGTAGGAATAAATACACTGTTATTTCCAAAAGATAATAAAATGGATTTTGATAAATTGCCTGATTATATTAAAAAAGGAATAACAGTTCATTATGCTAATTATTTTGAAGATGTTTTAAAAATAGTTTTTTAAAAAATTAAGCCAATAAAAGTCATATTAATTTTAAGAATCATCTTTAATTAATGTGACTTTTAATTCTATAACATTAAAGTCCGATAACAAATTATTATAAATTTTAATTTAAATGAAAACAATTTATAATATAATATTTTTTCATATTCAAAGTGGAGGTTAGATTGATGATATTAATACAAGAAAAATTAAAAAAGTATATGGCTAAAAAAAATCTTAATATTATAAAAGTAAGTGTTGAAATTGCTAAGGGTGGTTGATGTGGCGGAATGCCAATGCTTCAGGTTGAAGCAATAAAAGAGATGGCAAATGAAAAATCGTTTATAAAACATGAAGTAAATGGAATAAATGTATATATTTATAATGAACTAGAATTGACAGACAAAGTAGAGATTAAATATTTATATTCAATACCTCTATTAGGAACTGTATTAAGTACTTCTGGAATAAGGATAAAAGATTAAATAAAAAAATAAAGAGGCTTTTGAGGAACTATCTAAAAAAGTCTACAAATAAAATATGAAAAAATGGCTTCCTGTGGTAATAACATTACTAAAGGAGGCTATTTTTATAGCGAAAAGAAAACGAAATGATCTATTGGATGAAAAAAACAAATTATTGTTGGGTTATTGAATGAATATGATATTAGAACTGCAGAAGATATATAAGAAGGTTTGAAATATAAATTAATGGTTGAAGTTACAGAGAAATGGAATAATTCTTATCTTGATTCTATGAAGAGCTGGAATAGTAATTGGGATGTATTAACGCCAATTTTTTAATTTTCTTCAGAAGTAAGAAAGATTATTTACACTACTAACGCAATAGAGAGTTTAAACAGTACTTACAAGCGCCTGAATCGTCAAAGAAGCGTTTTCCCTTCAGACACTGCACTACTTAAGGAATTATATTTAGCAACTCAAATAGCTACAAAGAAATGGGCTTTTCCACTTCGAAATTGGGGAAAAGTTTATGGTGAGTTATCAATAATGTATGCTGATAGAATTCCGGAATAAAGTAAAAAAAAAATATG
>Ga0316197_10000792_pt1 | contig 22177 bp, 20 predicted proteins | sample OudBiesiAoxic_MG_FD_204939 | JGI IMG/M metagenome (GOLD analysis project Ga0316197, IMG submission 204939) | Coastal sediment microbial communities from Oude Bieten Haven, Netherlands - site A oxic | ecosystem: Environmental > Aquatic > Marine > Coastal > Sediment | place: Netherlands... | reverse complement strand
CCGCATGCTGCACGCGATCCGCGCGCAGGGGCGTCCCGTGACGATCTACGCCACCGGTGAGCAGCCCGAGCAATCCGAACATCTTCGGATGTCTCGACTCTTCGTCGACGGCGTCTCCAAACAACCAGGCGCTCCCGTGAAGCTCACGGAAATCCGGCAGGCCTCATGAACGATAATTCTGACATAAAATATCAACTTGAAATAAGCCCACTTCGGTTCAGCCCCGAGCTCGCGGAGTCCGTCATCTTTGGCTTGAAGTGGACGCTTGGCGCGATGTTTGAAGATCCATTTCCAGTCCGAGATGTGGTCGTGGCCGTGCGAGAAATCGTGGACAACATCGTGACTCACGCCGACTGGGACCAAACCCCAGCGCCCTCGCTGGTGGTCAGCTATCAACTGTACAAAGGCCAGCCCAGGATCCGCGTGTCGTCGACGAACGTCGTCAAAGACATCGAGGAAGCGAAACGCGCCCTGGACTTCATCCACCGGCACGTCTCGAGCAAGACCTCGAACCTGCTTTGGAAGGAATTGACCGATCATCTGATCAACTCGACCGACATCCGGAGCAATGGTGGGATCGGCCTGCTGCAGGTCGCGTCTTCGCCGCGATGCACGCTCGACGTGAGCCTCGAGGACGCCCTGTTCCGTGTCCAGGTCGATGTCGAAATGCCGGAGCTCCAGGCGTCGGCGGTGCGACCGGTACGAACGGGTTCCTGACCAAGGCCGCGACCGCCCGTGTCCAAGGCGCCTTGCCAAGCTCCGCCTCAGGCCGCGAAATCGAGCGTTCGGGCCAGACACGGGACCGTTTGGGCCGGTGTTGCTGTTCTGGGGCCTAACGCTCCTCATCTGTCGGCGTCGCACGCCGTCAAACGGCGCCGCCGCCTTCATTGACACCCCCTGGGGGTGATACTAAGCAAGGTTCGACTGGCACCCACCGCCTCGTCTTGGAGTCCGCCCCTCTATGTTCTCGGCCTATTTACCGGTATTCCTCATGCTTGGCGTGGCCTTGCTCGTCGCCCTCAGCGTCTTCGGCCTGACGACGGTGCTCGGGCCCAAGAACATGACGGCGGAGAAGGCCATTCCGTACGAGTCGGGGTCGGAGACGACGGGCGCAAGCCACATCCGGCTTAGCATCAAGTTCTACCTCACGGCGATCCTGTTCGTGGTTTTCGACATCGAAGCGGTCTTTCTCTACCCCTGGGCCAGCCTGTTCACGAAGCTCGGCTGGCTCGGGTTCGTGGAGATGCTTCTCTTCATCGTCGTTCTGGGCGTGACTCTGGTCTACGCCTGGAGAAAAGGAGCGCTCGAATGGGAGAGCTGAAAGTCATCAACGGTGGCGGCGAAGTCGCGGTGACCACGCGGCTGAGCGACCTGCTTCAGTGGGCTCGGAAGTGGTCGCTGTTCCAGTACCCGTTCGTGACCGCCTGTTGCGGCATGGAGTTCATGGCCACAGCCGCCCCCCGCTACGACATCGCGCGCTTCGGCGCGGAGGCGCCGCGCTTCAGCCCTCGTCAGTCCGATGTGCTCTGGGTCGTCGGCACGATCAGCCAGCGGCAGGGCCCGGTGATTCGTCGCATCTGGGAGCAGATGGCGGATCCCAAGTGGGTCGTCGCATTCGGCACCTGTGCCTCCTGCGGCGGCTTCTACGACAACTACACCACGATTCCCGGCGTCGACAAAGTCATTCCAGTGGACGTGTACATCCCGGGCTGCCCGCCTCGCCCCGAGGCCGTGCTCGATGCGCTCATGCTCCTTCAAGACAAGATCCAGGCGAACGACCGCAAGCCGATCGTCGTGCCGCCCCATCTCGTTCCCGAGCGCGCGCCGGGCCGAACGGGGAAGGGCAAGTCATGAGCCAGGCGGTCCTCGACCGGCTCAGCACACAGTTTGGCGAACGCATTCTCGCGACGAGCGATGCGTTTGGCGATCACGAGGCCCGGGTTGCGGTCAAAGACTGGGTCGAGGTCGCGCAGTTCATCAAAGACGACGCCGAGCTGCAGATGGACCATTTCATCGACCTCACCGCGATCGACTACCCAGAACGAAAGTCCGCGCGCTTTGATCTCACGCTCATCATGCGCTCGTCGGTCAACGGTGCGCGCATTCGACTCCGCACGCACGTGGAGGACGGCGAAGAGCCAGGGACGCTCAGCGGTCTTTGGGCCGGCGCGAACTGGGCCGAGCGCGAAGTCTGGGACATGTTCGGTATCAAGTTCAAAGACCACCCCGACATGCGGCGCATCCTTCTCTACGAGGAGTTCGTCGGGCATCCGCTTCGCAAGGACTATCCAATCGACAAGGCGCAGCCCCTGGTGCCCTACCGCGAGGTCAGCGAAATCGAAAAGCTAGCGCCGTTCGGCATCGAGGAGGGCCAGCCGTTCGCACGCATCGACTGGGAGTCACGCCTGGCCGGTCGCGACGAGCAGGTCTCCCCTGCGATCGGCGTCCAGCAAGGCCAGCGGCGCAGCTTGAGTGATTCGGAGGCAGCCGAGCAGATTCAAGCCAGGATCGAAGCACGGATGAAAGTGGAAGCCGAAGCGGAGAAGGCGCCCGACGCGGCCTCCGAGGAAGGCTCGGAGGCGTAGATGGAACCCGCGGACGAGCTGTTGAACGAAGAGGCGGCGCTCGAGCTTTCCGAAGACCCGATGCGCTTGAACATGGGGCCGTCGCATCCAGCGATGCACGGCACGATTCGCATGGTGATGGACCTCGATGGCGAGACCCTCGTCAATCTCGACGTGCAGCCGGGCTACCTGCACCGCGGCTTCGAGAAGTCCTGCGAACGCGGCACCTGGGCGCAGGTGTTTCCCTACGCCGACCGGCTCAACTACGTCTCGCCGATGCTCAACAACGTGGGCTGGGCGCTTGCGGTCGAGAAGCTTCTCGAAATCGAAGTGCCCGAACGCTGCCAGTATTACCGAGTCATCCTCGGAGAGCTTTCGCGCATAGCCGACCACTTCACCTGCAACGGCGCTTCGGCGATGGAGCTCGGGGCGTTCACGCCTTTCCTCTGGCTGCTCAAGGTGCGCGATTGGGTTTGGGACATTCTGGAGCGTGAGACGGGCGCCCGGATGACCCACAGCTTCGGTCGAATCGGAGGCATGGCAGAGCCGCCTACGGCAACCTTCAAAGACGACGTGCTGAGCCTGATTCCCGAGCTTCACAAGGTCGTGAAGGAAACGGAGACCATGCTTCTCCGAAACCGCATCTTCCTCGACCGCATGCAGGGGGTCGGCATCCTGACCAAAGAGCAGGCGCTTTCGTACGGGGTCACCGGCCCAGTGGCGCGCTCGACGGGCATTCCCTACGACGTTCGCAAGGATCATCCCTACCTGGTCTACGACCGCTTTGATTTCGACGTGCCGGTCGGCGAGGACGGCGACAACTGGGATCGATTCATGGTTCGTCTCGAAGAGATTCGGCAGTCGGTCCGGATCATCGAGCAGGCCATCGAACAGATGCCAGACGACGGACCGATCAGCGTGGACGACCCGCGCATCGTCTACCCGGAAAAGAACGCCGTCTACACGACCATCGAGGCCACCATCGCCCACTTCAAGCTCGTCATGGAAGGGCTACGAACGCCGAAGGGCGAAGTCTACAGCTTCACCGAAGGTGGCAACGGAGAGCTCGGCTTCCACATCGTCTCGGATGGAAGCGGCACACCCTACCGGGTGCGCGTCCGGCCGCCGTGCTGGTACAACCTCGCGGCTTCTCGCGAAATGCTCCTCGGCGGAATGATCGCCGACATCATTCCAACGTTCGGATCAGTCAACATGATCGGTGGGGAGTGCGACAGATGACCGGGCTTCACCACACCTGCCGGCTTTCGTCCTCGCTCACTCCCTGCGAAATAGCTTCCGCTATTCCTCAGTCCCTCGCTCCGGGCGCGCTCGGCATCTGCGGCAAATCCCGGTCATCTGAGAATGCGAGCGCTGCAAATGCCTAAGTTCACACTTGATGGCAGGGAGATTGGCTTCGAGCCTGGAGAGACCGTCATGCAGGCGGCCTGGCGCGAGGGCATCGAGATCCCACACTACTGCTGGCACCCCGGCCTTTCGATCGCTGCGAACTGTAGAATGTGCCTGGTTCACATCGAGAGCGGCCGCCAGATGGCGATGCCGCAGCTCGTGTTTGACGAAGCCAAGGGCGAGTACGTCCCGGCCACAAAGCCGAAGCTTCAGCCGGCCTGCCAGCTCGAGGCCGCAGACGGCATGGTGATTTCGTCGACCAACGACGAGGTCAAGACGGCACAGGCTTCGGTGCAAGAGTTTTTGCTACTCAACCACCCGGTCGATTGCCCCATTTGTGACCAGGCGGGCGAGTGCAAGCTCCAAGACTACTACTACGAGCACCAGGGGACGCTGAAGCGCAAGCTCACCGAGCCGGTTCACAAGCCAAAAGGCGTCCGCTTCGGCCCGACCATCGTGTACGACGCCGAGCGATGCATCATGTGCACCCGCTGCATACGGGTCTGCGACGAAGTTGCCAAGGACCACGTCCTCGACATGCGCGAGCGCGGCAACCGAAACGAAATCATACTCGCGCCGGGCAGGGAGCTGGACCACAAGTACACGCTAATGACCGAGCACGTCTGTCCGGTTGGCGCGCTGACGAGCCGAGATTTTCGCTTCAAGGCCAGGGTTTGGTTCCTCAAGTCGGCGCCCAGCGTCTGCACTGGATGCGCAACCGGTTGCAATAGCCACGCCGACTACGACCCGCGCAACGGCAAAATCTACCGCCTGCGTCCGCGCGACAACGCCGACGTGAACAAGTTTTGGATGTGCGACGACGGGATGATGACCTACACGCGCCACGATACGGACCGGCTGCTGATGCCGACCGTGGGCCGTGGCAATGCGCGCATGCCGGTCAGCGAAGACGAAGCGTTGGTTCTAGGCGCCGAGAAGCTCAAGGGCGTCGACGGGGCAAAGCTCGCGGTCGTTCTCAGCGCTCAGCACAGCACCGAGGACAACCTTGCTCTAGCCAAGCTCGCTTCCGCCTTGGGGACCGAGCGGCTCTACCTGGCGGCGCTGCCAACATGGGAAGGCGACGACATTCTTCGCAGCGAAGACCAGAACCCGAATCGCGCCGGTGCGACCATGGCTGCAGCTGGAACCGCATTGAAGTCGGTAGACGAGTTGCTGGCCGACGTTCACTCCGGCTCGGTACAGGCGGTGCTCGCGCTGGGCTGGGCGACCGCTGAAACACTCGAAGAGTTGGCGCCGCTCCTCGCCTTGGACCGGGTCGTCTCGCTCACCAGCCACGTCGGCGCGCTGCCGGCCGTGGCCTCGGTCGCCATTCCCGTGGCGGACACCTTCGAACTCGACGGCAGCTTCGTGAACTCCAAGGGCATGTCGCAGTCCTTTGGGTCAGTGCTGCCGGCGCCGCTGGGAGTCGAGCCCGCCTGGAAGACGATTTCGGATCTCGCGCGACAGCTCGGCAAAGACCTCGGCTTCGATAGCCTCGAAAACCTCCGTCTGGGCCTCGTCGACGCGGTGGAGGCGGCTCAATGACCACGACGTTTCTGGTCGTCTCCTCCCTCGTGAAGGTGCTGGTCGTCCTCGTGATCACCGTCGGCACCTTCGCTCCAATCATCATTTGGGCCGAGCGGCGCCAAAGTGCCATGATACAGGACCGGCTGGGGCCGAGTCGCGCTGCAATCACGCTACCGGCCTCGGCGGTGACCTTCATCGATCGCGCGCGTCTCCCGATGTGGCGCCTCGCCGCGCTGACCGGCATCGTGGCCATCGTTGCGCTTCTCACGCTGACCTTCGTTGCAATCAAGGGCAGCAACCCGCTCCCGCTCTCGACCTCCGCATTGACCTCTACGCTGGTCGGCTTCGGCGCCGCCTCGGTCTTGCTCCGCGTGGGCTACGCCGTGCACGGCATGATCGTCCGCAACAACGGCAAGATCATGCTCCTCGGTCTACTGCATCCCGTGGCGGACGCGTTGAAATTCATCTTCAAGGAAGACTTCGTCCCCCCCAAAGCCGACAAGCTCTTGTTTTCTGCGGGTCCGATCATCGCGCTCATTCCGGCAATCGCAGCCTTTGCAGTCATCCCTTTCGCGAGCAGCTTGCACTGGGACTACCTCAATCAGGTGCTCCCGAGAACCGGGGAGATCGCCGGCCCCGTGGTGCCCATGCAAGTCGCCAGCATCAACGTTGGCATCCTCTTCATCTTCGCCATCGCGAGCACGGGCATCATCGGAGCAGCGATTTCAGGCTACGCCTCGGACAACAAGTACTCCTTGCTCGGAGGGATTCGCGCCGCCAGCCAGATGGTCAGCTACGAAGTCGTCCTCGGCCTCACGCTCGTGCCTGCCTTCATGGTCTACGCCTCGCTTCGGCTCGAGGACATGGCGATGTGGCAGTACGATCACATTTGGGGGATCTTCGTCCCGCCGCTGACCCTTGCTGCCATCAACTTTTTCGTCGCCGCCGTCGCCGAAACCAAGCGCGTTCCCTTCGACCTTCCCGAGGGTGAGAGCGAGCTCGTCGGCGGCTACCTCACCGAATACTCGGGCATGAAGTTTGGCATGTTCTTCATGGGCGAGTTCGTCGAAGTGGTTTCGCTGGCCGCGATTGCCTCGGTGATTTTCCTCGGAGCTTGGGACGTGCCCTTCCTCTACCGAGATGGCTTCGAGTTTTCGCTACCCTTCGCCTCTGCGGGCTTCTCGGTGCCGCTGGTCCATTGGCTCGTCGTCGCCATTCAGTTCGTCGTTTTCCTCTTCAAGATCATCGTCCTGATTTGGTTCCAGCTCATGATTCGCTGGTCGCTTCCGCGGTTCCGTTACGACCAGCTCATGTCGCTCTGCTGGAAGGGCCTCTTGCCCGTCTCCCTGCTCAACATCCTGGTCATCGGCGCCTTCATTCTGTCGGGCTGGCTCGATAGCTGGGTCGGTTTCTTCGAGAAGCTTTTCTGAGGTAGCGCATGACGATTGAAGTCAAAGTCATCAAGAAACCAGGTCGCACCGTCGCCGAGCAGGTCTATCTTCCGGAGATTGCCAAGGGCCTCGGCCTCTCGATGGGTCGCTTCTTCAAGAACACCTTCGGCCCGAAGGCCCACAAGGAAATCGCTACGGTGAAATACCCGGAAGAGAAAATCGAGTACCCGGAGCGCTTCCGTGGGATTCATCGGCTCACCCAGCGAACCGACGGCTCACCGCGCTGCGTGGCATGCCTTTGCTGCAGCACCGCTTGTCCGGCTCAGTGCATTCACATCGAGCCGGCCGAGTACGAGCCTGACGACCCACGCTACGGCTACGAGCGCTTCCCCGCCGTGTTCACGATCGACGAGCTCCGTTGCATCTTCTGTGGCTACTGCGTCGAGGCCTGCCCCTGCGATGCCATTCGAATGGACACGGGTATGCACATGCCGCCATCGACCCGTCGGGAGCACTTCATCTTCGACAAAGACACACTTATCTCGATCCCAGGGCGCGACGGCTCCTATCTGAGCGCCAACCCGCGCCACGAGCCGGGCGACCCGGGTCATCCGGGCATCGATCGCGAGCGCGGACACTGAGCGTGACCGAATCGCGTGCGGCCAGTCGGACGGCCATCATGGTCGCCGCCTACCGCGGCCGGGCCTCCACCGCGCCCAACGCAATCTGTGACGACCCCTGGGCGCTGCGCCTCGCGGGACCCGAGGGCGAGGCGCTTTCCCGACGCTGGGACGCGCACTCACCCGCGATGGAGCTTTGGATGGCGCTTCGGACTCGCTATCTCGACGACTGCGTGACGCGGACGCTCGATCGCGGCGTCCGACAGGTGGTGATTCTTGGTGCCGGTCTCGACACCCGGGCTGCGCGCTTGGGGCGCGAGGGTGTTCGTTTCTTCGAGGTCGACAAGCCTGCCAGCCAGGCGGACAAACGTGAACGACTTTCGAGGTTTGAAGCCTATCCAATGGCGGCAGCGACCTTTGTTCCTTGCGACTTCGAACGGGACGACTTCGTGCAGCTCCTCGAAACCGCGGGGCTCGATCGAAGAACTCCGACCTGTTTCGTCTGGGAGGGCGTGATCTACTACCTGCTCGAAGCCGCCGCCCGCTCGACGCTCCGGCGCCTCGCAGCCGAATTCGACCCTCGCTCGCTCCTGGTCTTCGACTTCCTCAACAGCAAGATGGCGAAGTCGAGCCCGCGGCTCCGGGAGGAAGACCGGGCGATGAAGGGCATCATCGAGGAGCTCGGCGAGCCCATGCGATTCGGCATCGACGACCCCACGCCCTTGATGGCCGAGTGCGGCTATCGGTTTCTCCGTACGGTGAGCTTTGACGAGCTGGCATTGGAGTACGCAGGCACCTACGCGCGTGAGCGTTTCTTTCGCTTCCAAGCGGTGGGATTAGCAAGCGCGAGCGAGGATTTTTCGCTTTGGTAGAGACGCGCCAAATCGACGGACGCGCCGTGACGTTTCGACACGAGCCGGGGGCCGGGCCGGCTCTGGTCTGCGTGCACGGCTCGGCGGGGAATCACCATGTCTACGACCGGCTCCTCGACGCGATGCCCAGTCGTGAGCGCTATGCGATCAACCTTCCGGGACGAGCCGGAACCGACGGGCCGGCACTGGGCACCGTGGCCGAGATGGAAGCATTCCTATCCCGATTTCTCGAGTCGGAAGTGGAGGGCGACTACCTGGTCCTCGGCCACTCCCTCGGCGGCGGCGTGGCGTTGGAGCATGCCCTTTCGTCTCGATCCGAGCGCCTCGAGAGCATCGTCCTGCTCGGCACCGGCGCTCGCCTCCGGGTCCACCCGATGATCCTCCAACTCTTCGCGCAGTACGCGAAGTCCGGCGCCGCAATCCCGCCGCTCCCTCCCGGCCTCTGCGAGCAGGGAGCCGATCCGGTTCTCATCGCCGAAGCATCGAAGCACCGCGAGCTCACTCCGATCGAAACCGGGGGCCAAGACTGGCGCGCCTGCGACAGCTTCAACCGAATGGACGACGTCAAAGACATCCAAGTCCCCGCTCTCATCATCGCAGGAAGTCAGGACGCCCTGACGCCCGTGAAGTACGCCCAATACCTCGCCGACCAAATCCCCGACAACGAGCTCCACATTCTAGAGGGCGCCGGCCACATGCTCGTCATGGAACGAGCCACCGAAGCCGCCGGTCTCATCTGTCGCTGATTGTGACAGGCAACTTCCGCTGCCGGCGTCCGATAGGTCTGGCATGCCGTCTTCAGCCGCACTACGGTGCCTTTCGTTCATGACCGACATCGACTTGGCTTTGCGAGAGCGTTTCGGGCTTTCGGAGTTCCATCCCTGGCAGCGTGAGGCCATCGAAGAGCTCCTCGATGGGCGCCGACGGGTCATCGTCATTGCACCGACGGGCGGCGGCAAGTCGCTTTGCTACCAGCTTCCGGCTGCGGTCCTTCAAGGGACCTCGATCGTGATTTCGCCCCTCATCGCGCTCATGGAAGATCAGGTGCGCGCTCTGACCGAGCGTGGGGTTGCGGCGACCTATCTAGCCTCGACGCTCGAACCCGAAGAGGTGAAGCGTCGTGAACGTGAAATCTTCGAGGGTCGCTATCAACTCGTCTATGTGGCGCCCGAACGCCTCGAGTCGCCCTGGCTGGTCGACAGGCTCGCAGGGATTCGGCCCGCGCTGCTGGCCATCGACGAGGCGCATTGCATCTCGCAGTGGGGCCACGATTTTAGGCCCTCGTACCTGAGGCTCGGCGACGTCATTGCGCGATTGAAGCCTCCTCGGGTCATCGCCTGCACGGCGACGGCGACACCGATCGTGCGTCGCGAGATTCAAGAACGGCTTGGTCTCGGCTCCGAGGAGAGCGCCGTCATTTTGCGCGGCTTCTCACGACCGAATCTCCATCTTGCCGTCGTCGAGAGCGACAGCTCGACGCAGCGACGCAAGCTTATGCTGCATGCGCTTGGTGATGCGCTCGGCAATCCCGACAAACCCGAAGGGGGCGCCATCGTCTACGCGGCAACCCGTCGCAACACGGAAAAAGTCGCAGAGGCCGTCGCCAAAGCAGGTTGGCGTGCGGCCCCGTATCACGCCGGCCTTGCGGCCTCGGTGCGCGAGGACGTCAACCGGCGTTTCGCGAATCGTTCTCTCGATGTGGTCGTCGCCACCAACGCGTTTGGAATGGGAATCGATCGGTCCGACATTCGCACCGTGGTCCACGCGCAGGCGCCGGGCTCGGTCGAGGCGTACTATCAAGAGGTCGGGCGCGCGGGGCGCGACGGGCAACCCGCGCACGGTCTCTTGCTCACCAGCTCGGGAGACCTAGGGCTTCGACGCCGCCTCATCGGCTTCAGCGGTGGGCGAGACCCAGGCAGCGTTCAAGACCCCGCGCACGTGCAACAGCAGTGGCGCTTGTTTCTCGACCTGATGCGGTACGTCGAAGCAGGCAGCTGCCGGCACGATTTCATCCTGCGGTACTTCGGCGACGAGCAGGAGACCCTCGGCGGCTGTGGTCACTGCGACGTCTGCGAGCGGCTCGAAGAGCGGGGCGAGGAGGGTGGCCCGCGGAGCGCCTCCGAAGAAGAGGCGCTCGTGGTGCGCAAAGCTTTGGCCGGGGTGGCTCGCAACCAGGGGCGGGCGGGGCTCACGGCCGTGTCCGACATGCTTCACGGTACGGACAACGAACGACTGCGCCGCTTGGGCCTCACCGAGCTCAGCACGCACGGTCTGCTCAACGACCGTCCCAAGGCCTGGGTTCTCGCACTCCTCAGAAGGCTGATCACCGCGGGCCTGGTCGACCTCAGTACTGGCGAATTCCCGATTCCCTTTTTGACGCCGCTCGGCATCTCGACGATGAAGAGCGAGGAGCCGGTGCGCGTGCTCGTCCCTCCGCCAGAGGCAGGCCAGCCGCGGGCGCTCAAAAAAGACCGTCAAGCCGCGGCGCGAGAGCTTCCAGACAATGTCGACTCGTCGCTCTTCGAGAGCCTGCGCGCGACTCGTCTCGACCTCGCTCGGGCCAAAGGCGTTCCGGCCTACGTCGTCTGCCACGACCGTACGCTTCTCGAAATCGCCGCCTACAAACCCACCTCGATCGAGGCGCTCGCGGGTATTCACGGGATGGGGCCCGCGCGCATCGAGCGCTACGGCGAGCCGTTCTTAGCCACCGTGAGCTCCCACGCGCCGTAGCCCACGACCTCGTCGCGGCCGCCTGCGGTGTCGCCCGAGCTTCGCAGATCCAAGGTTCGCGCTTCGAGCCCGTGTCGCCGCGCTGCTATCAACAGGCCCTGGATCCCGATGCGCCCGCAGGCGTCATCCGCCCGAATCCGATCGGGCTCCAACGATTCGACCGCCGATGCGGTCGCGGTGTCCATGCGCCTAGCGGTGTCGTAGTCGAAGTAGTGGCTCAGATCGGAGCTCACGACGATGAGGGTTTCCTCTCCGCCCCAGAGGGCTTCCAACACTTCTTCCACTTGCGCCGGTGACGCACGGCCGACCGCGATTGGAAGCACGGAAAACGTACCGAGCACCTCTTGCAGAAATGGCAACTGCACCTCGAGCGAGTGCTCCCAGTGGTGGGCATCGTCCAGCACCTCGACGAACGGAAAACGTACGACCTGCCGGCGCGCCGTTTCGTCGATGGAGACGGAGCCCAAGGGTGTGTCGAAGGCTCGGCTGCTCGGAACTGCGAGGCCGTCGAACCGAATGTGGTGACTCGGCCCAATCAACACGACGCGAGAAATCCGCTCTCGCGCCGCTTCGACTCGAACGAACGCCGCGGCGGCAACCGGTCCGGAGTATATGTAGCCGGCGTGCGGCACGATTAGCGCCTTCGGCGAAATGTCAGGAGCTGCACATGCTTCGCGGGCGGCATCGAGGTATTCGTGAATCGCGGAAGCCAAGGCGCGAGCCTCGGCCGGGTAGAATGAACCCGCCACCGCTGCTGGTCGCACCGTCGCCACCAATTAAACCTGCGCACGGCGCAATGCTTGTCAATGCGAATCGATCGGACTTGCGTCGAACGCCGCCAATGCGCAGTGTGTTTTGGATGGCAGGTCGGCTCAAATCCACGGTTGCGACCGAATATTGGAGCCGACTCGATGACGGGCGGCTGCTCTGCGAGCTATGCCCGCGCGCATGCAAGCTCAGTGAAGGGCAGCGTGGGCTTTGCTTCGTCCGCGCACGTGAAGACGATGGGATCGTGTTGACAAGCTACGCTCGGTCGAGTGGATTCGCAGTCGACCCAATCGAAAAGAAGCCTCTCAACCACTTTCTGCCCGGGACGCCGGTGCTTTCGTTTGGCACGGCCGGCTGCAATTTGACCTGCAAGTTCTGCCAGAACTGGGACATCTCCAAGTCCCGACAGATGGACACGGTCGCCGACGCCGCCGGGCCCGAAGACATCGTCCAAGCCGCCGAGCGGCTCGGCTGCCGTAGCGTTGCTTTTACCTACAACGACCCGGTGATCTTCTTAGAGTACGCGCGAGACGTGGCAGCCGCCTGCAAAGACGTGGGCATTCGAACGGTCGCAGTGACGGCCGGCTACATCAACCCGGAACCGAGGGCCGAGTTCTTTTCTTTCATCGACGCGGCCAACATCGATTTGAAGGCCTTCGACGACGACTTCTACCGGCGCATCGCGAGCGGCCGACTGGCGCCGGTGCTCGATACCCTGCGCTATCTCCGGAACGAGACCGACGTCTGGTTCGAGATCACCAACCTCGTCATCCCCGGGCACAACGACGGCGAAGATGAGCTCCGGCGCATGAGCGCATGGGTCGTCGAAGAGCTCGGTCCCGACGTGCCGCTTCATTTCTCGGCCTTCCACCCAAACTACAAGATGCTGAACGTGCCTCCGACCTCACGCGCGACCTTGCGCCGGGCCAGACAGATCGCCATGCAAGAAGGTGTTCATCACGTCTACACCGGCAACGTTCATGATCGGGAAGGCGACACCACGTGCTGCGCGGACTGCGGGACGGCGCTGATTACCCGCGACTGGTATGAAATTCTCGAATGGAACCTGCGCGAGGGGTGCTGCGCAACATGTGGGACGCGCTGCGCCGGTGTCTTCGAGGCGCGCCCAGGCGCCTGGGGCGCACGTCGACTCTCGGTCAAGATGGGGCCGGACGGAATCGCGCTCTCCTAGACCCGCGCGTCACTAGGCCGCAGAGGCGCTGTCGAGTGGCGCGGCGAGGATTTTTCCGAGAAAATCGAGGACAGCACGGATGCGTGCGCTGTCGCGGAGGTCCTTGTGGACCGCTTGCCAGATCTGTCGAGGTTCGGGCGCACCTTCGAGCGGCACACGCACGAGGTGGTGGTCGTAGTCGGCGACGAGGCAGGGGAGGAGGCCGATCCCCGTGCCCGCCACGGTGGCGGAATAGGCCGCTGAGACGCTGTCGGACCGCAAAGCGACCCGCGCTCCGTCCATGCGAGCCTCGACCCAATCATTCTCCCGGCGAAAGGGACGCACTTCGGCGAATAGGACGATCTGATGTCCGGCTAAGGAGTCCTTGGGGAGACCGAAGCGATCGACATAGTCGCGCGATGCGTAGAGGCCGAGATGAATGAACGACAGTCGCTTGATGATCAGGTCCTCTTGGGTCGGGCGAGCGAGACGCAGGGCGATGTCGGCTTCGCGCCTGGCGAGGTTCACTTCCAAATTGGTGCAGTTGAGCTCGAGTTGGATTTCCGGATAGCTCTCGCGAAAGCGACGCAGGTGCGGGGCGATGAACCGCGTGGTCAGCATTTCGGTCGCGGTGAGTCGGACGACGCCCTCGAGCTTCTGATCTTCGCCCGCTACATCGCGTTCGACGCCCAGAGCCTCACGCTCTATTCGTTCGGCGCGGGGCAGGAGGCGATGGCCGGCATCGGTCAGGACGTACCCGTTCGGGGTTCTATCGAAGAGCCGTGCCCCCAGTTCTTCCTCGAGCTTCGCCAAGCGCCGGCCGATGGTCGTAGGGTCCAGCGAAAGTGCAGTGCCGGCTGCAGCGAGCGTCGCGTGACGCTGCAGCGTCAAGAAGTAGCGCACATCGTCCCAGTTAAACATGGACTGCAGCATCGCAGCCTATCTGCGGGCTAGCAACTGCAAAAGTGCGTCTTCAAGCTGCGATCCAAGAGGCCCGTGAGGCGCTAACTCTTTCATATGACACATGAAAGGAGTCTATGCTGCAGTTCCTCAAGCAAACGGATCCAATCGTCGAATCCAATGCCCTCGGGGATCCGTCAGCCCGCTTTTGGACGCTGAAATCATAAAACTCTGTTAGCATCGTAATTCGGGCAATCGAAGAGAACCGAATGATTCGACCTATGCGTAACTGGCCTGCCGCGTGCGCGGCTGTTTGCTTCGCACTTGCGGGCTGTGGTGGAGGATCCACGCCCAACGCGCGAGTCGCTCCCGAGATCACGACGACGCCACCGGCGACGGCAATCGTCGGTGTCCCGTTCAACTACACGGTTGTCGCAACTGGCATGACGCCCCTTCGATTTGCGCTGGTGTCCGGGCCGCAGGGATTCACCATCCATCCCGCCTCCGGGATTGTGACCTGGACTCCCCAAAGCGACGGCGCCGTCTCGATCGAAGTGAGCGTGACGAATCTGGCTGGCTCCGATGCGCAGGCGTTCGATGTGGAAGTCAGCGGCCTGAGTGGGCCTGTGTTCGTCACCGAGCCGCCCACAGAAGCAACCGTTGGAGCGCAATACGCCTACGATCCCGACGTCGTTGCAAGCGGGCCGGTTTCGTGGAGCGCGGCTGTCGCGCCCGAAGGACTCACGGTCGACGAGGATACCGGAGCGGTCCGTTGGACGCCCAACTTCGATCAAGCGGGCGATCGGGACGTCGTTCTCCGTGCCACCGAGGTTGATAGCGGATTGTTCGGCGATCAGGAGTTCACGATCGCCGTCGTCGATTCCGGCGGTCCTGCCGTGATCACCTCAGCACCGCCCACACGCGTGTACGCAGGCGAAGTGCTTCTCTACGAGGCCGCAGCCTCAGGCGCCCCAACGATCGAATGGACCTTGCAAGACCCGTCGGTCGGCACTCCGGCATCCGGCGTGACCGTCGTCACGACCCCGCCCGAAGGGGAGGCCGTGACCGTCGCATGGGACACCGCCGGCACTTCACCTGGCGACTACAGTATCCTGCTTCAGGCCGACAATGGGCTCGGCGAGCCGAACCGTCAGGAGTTCATCGTCACGGTGGATCCGCGTCCGCCCGTCCCAGAAATCGACTTGGTGACCGTGCCGCCGCCCGCGAGCATGTTCGTTGGAACCGCATACCAGTACGATTCGAATCTCACTCAGGGCAGCGATAGTCCGGGGGTGGCCTGGAGCCTCGCCGGCGCGACCGTTCCGGCCGATTTGGCGATCACGATCGATCCGGACAGCGGCGAAGTGGGCTTCATCGCTTCGGAGTCCAACGGCGAGCTCGAGTACAGTTACACGGTCCGTGCCGAAAACGTGCTCGGCGAGGGCGATGACGCGACGATCACCGTAAACGCCGTCTATCCACCGGCGACGCCCATTCTCACCGTGACGCCGGGCACCACATTCGCGTTGACCGTCGGAGAGAGTTTCTCGGGCGCATCGGCAATGGCAACCGGGAATCCAACGCCCGCTCTGAGCATTGCCGGGACGCTTCCGGATTTCCTCGAATTCGATCCGCTGACCGGGCTGTTGTCGGCTTCGCCCAGCAAACCGGCGCCCGAGAACATCGACATTGGAAGCTATTCCTTCGACATCGTGGCAACCAACAGCGAAGGTTCGGATAGCGCGACGATCGACATTGCGGTCATCGCCGCCGCGCCGAGCGTCGACTCGATTACACCGGCTGCGGGCCGCCGCCAGGCCGATGTCCCGATCATCGTTCGCGGCGCCGGGTTCGTCGCTGCCGGCGCGCCGGTCATCCGCCTCGAGCTCGGGGCCTATCGCGAGACGCTCGGCACGACGTTCGTTGACGCGTCGTCTCTGACCGCAATCGTTCCCATCGACACGGCCCGACCTTCGGGGGTTTACGATGTCGTGGTCGATCAGGGATCGACAAAGGCGCTCACGAAGCGTTTCACCGTGACAGAGGGCAACGGCACGACCTTGGGCGGCAGCGTCGGCGTGGATATCACGCTTCGAGCCGTCGACAGCCCGCACGTGATCACGAGCGACCTCACTATCGAGAACGGAGCAACGCTGACGGTGGAGCCTGGCGCCGTCGTCATGCTGGCCGGAGGAACGAATCGTCGGATCGACGTCGGAACGACGACGGCGGGCGCCTTGGTAGCCGATGGGGGACAAGCTGGGAGCGACGATCAGATCGTGTTCACCCGCTTTCAGAGCATCGCTGGCCCCGCGCCAGGCAGCCACTACCGAGGCCTGCGATTTGGGGCGAACATCATTTCGGCCACGACAACGCTTCGTAACGTGATCGTCGAATTCGGCGGAAGGGTGAACACGGACACCAACCGTGGCGCGGTCGAAGTGCTCAGCGGCTCGGCGCCCATCATCACGGACTCGATCGTTCGGGAGAGCCTTAACTACGGGCTCTACGCACAGGCGGGCGCCGGATCGGAAAGCATCGATTGGTTCGACGGCAATCAGCTCACGTCCAACGGGAGGTCTCCGATCAACATCGGTTCGGACGAGGTCTCGACGCTTGGCGGCACCCTCGACCTTTCGGGTAACGGAGAGGACCGGGTTTTCGTGCGTGGCTCTCTCGTTAGCCGGGCAGATGCCTCCTGGTCGAACTATGGCGTTCCGTACTATCTGAGCAACGACATCGGCGTTCGATCCGGGAGCACCATGACAATCGCGCCCGGAACCGAGATGCGATTCGCCTCGGGCCGGCGACTAGCGGTTTCTACGAATGAAGAGGATGGGACGCTCGTCGCGGCGGGCAGTCCGGAGGCGCCGATTCGAATGCTTGCCGACAGCGGCACTTGGGATGGCATTTACCTGAACGATCGCATTGGAGCGGGCACGGTCCTCCGAAACGTCCGGGTCGAAGGATTCGGCTCGGGGGTCAACGGGGGTCTACGGGTCGACAATCCAGTCACACCGGGTGCCCGCGTTGCGATCGTCGAGAACTGCGTATTCCAGAGCGACGAAGCCGGAGCGCTGGGCGTATACGTTTCGAATGACGCCGGGCTGAGATCCTTCGAGAACAACGTGCTCGATGTGACCGGCACCGCGGTCACCGCCGCGATGGCCGGCTTCGACGACGTGCTCAGCCCCTCGAACGTCTATGAAGCCCCGCTGCAGGTCCGTGCGGGGTCGATCGCCGGGGCGGACATGGTTTGGCACAAACCGGTCGCGAGCGACGCCTCGACACAGCCGATTCGTCCTACGGGCAGCCTTTCGATTACGAACGGCTCGTTGAACATCCACGCGGGCAACCGAGTTGAGATGCCTGTCGATGGAGCGATCACGATGACCGACAGCCAACTCGTGGTCGATGGGACTGCGAGCGAGCCGGTCGTCCTCGAGCCGGTTGCTGGGGCGGACTACTGGAACCAGATCCGTCTCCGAGGTAGCGGCGCGGGCCTCACGAGCATCTCGAACGCGGTGTTGCAGTCGGCGGGCTCGAACCCGACGTCCGGCGCTGCGACCTCGCGCGCTGCGATTACGGTCGAGCCCAACGGAGGCAATCCCGCAACCCCTGCTATCGCGAACACCGTGATCGCCGGCAGCAACGGTTACGGAATGACCTTCGCAGACACGACCCATTGCGGCGGCGCGTGCAATGACAACACGGTCATCGGCTCGCGCTTCTCCGCGGTTCGCATGAACGGAAACCTCGTCGGACGCTTTGGCACAGGCAACTCGCTGGCTGGGAACAACACGACCGGCACCTTCGGCCACGACGGGTTCTGGGTCGTCGGCGACGTCGTCAACACGACCGCGACCTGGCCTCGGAATGACGTTCCGTACATGATGCACGGCGACTTCGAGCTCCGGCAGTCAAGCCCCTTCGATCCGGTACCGATTTGGACCATCGAGCCTGGAAGCGAGCTTCGATTTGCCAGCGATCGACGCCTTCGAGTGGGCGAGGGCAACGACGGTGTTCTCGATGCCCAGGGCACGAGCACCAATTGGATCACCTTCACGAGCATGGACATTGCCATGCCCACGTTCTGGCGCGGGATCGACTTTGCGCAGGGCTCGGACGGATCGATTCTCGACCATGTGATCGTTTCCTACGGCGGACGCAGCGCCAACACGGGCAACGTCAACTTTCGGAGTGGCTCGGTGGCGACCATCGGCGTGGTCACGTTGACGTACTCCGAGGACTACGCCGCGGTGATCTACGCGGGCTCTGCTCCGATGTTCACCGGCCCGTCCACCGACCGGCTCTACGTACGCAACGGGCAGGCGTCCGTTCCCGGCGCCGGCGACCCTTCTTTCGACTGCGTGCGCGACGCAACTGCGGGCACCTGCACGCAGCTCTAGCGCTTCGGGAGAACGTCAGGCGCAGTTGCGCCTTCGGGACTGGTGCTTGCACCGTCAGATCCGCTCACCTAGGCTCCGCGCTTAGTGCCTGACGAGAAGGACATCTCCCAAAAGACGCTGGCGGTTCATGGTGGTGAGCCGAGGACGTATCCGTACGACGCCCTGGTCGCCCCGATTACGCAGACGGCTACCTATTCGTTTGCGGACACCGCGGAGCTCATTGCCTATTTCGAGGGGCGAAAAGACCGCGAAGAGTACGGGCGCTACGGGAACCCCTCGGTGCGGCTGGTCGAAGAGAAAGTCGCGGCGCTTGAAGACACGGAGGATGCGGCGGCTTTTGCGAGCGGAATGGCCGCCATGACCTCGACGATTCTCGCGCTGGTCAAGTCCGGGTCGCACGTGATCCTGTTTGCTGACTGCTATCGTCGAACGCGTCAGTTTGTCACGACTTTCCTGGACCGTTTTGGGGTATCGAGCACCCTCGTCCCGCCCGCGGACGTGGAGGCGCTGAGGGCCGCGATTCGACCCGAGACGCGTTTGGTGATCGCGGAGGCGCCGACCAACCCGTACCAGACCGTTCCCGACCTCGAGCAGCTCGTCGAAGTTTGCCGCGCGAAGAAGGTCAAGACGCTCATCGACAGCACCTTTGCGACGCCTGTCAACTTCCGGCCGGCAAGCTTCGGGATCGACATCGTGGTGCACAGCGCAACCAAGTATCTAGCGGGCCACAACGACGTCCTCGGAGGTGTCGTGGCGGGGAAGGCCGGGATCGTTTCCCTGGTTCGAGACCTTCGAAGCGTCTTTGGCGCCTGCCTCGATCCGCACGCGGCCTATCTGGTCCACCGCGGCATCAAGACCTTGGCGCTTCGTGTCGAACAGCAAAACGCCTCGGCGCAGGCGCTTGCAGAGCGCTTGGAGCAGCATCCGCGGGTGCGCCGGGTTTGGTATCCGGGTCTGCCGTCTCACCCCAACCACGACACGGCCAAGCGCCTCATGACCGGCTTCGGCGGCGTGGTGACCTTCGAAGTCGACGCAGATCTCGATGGAACCAGTCGTGTCGTCGACGCGTGCCGGATCCCGAGAATCGCGCCAAGTCTTGGCGGGGTCGAGTCCTTGATCGAGCAGCCCGCGCTGATGAGCTACTTCGAGCTCAGCACCAAGGAGCGCGAGGCGATCGGCATCCGGAACAACCTCATTCGCTATGCGGTGGGGATCGAAGACACGGCGGAGCTGATCGCGGATCTGGTCGCTGCGCTGGACCGCACCGCCTGAGGCATCGCCTTTGACACTGCGATTCGCCTCACAAAACAGCGCTGCAACTCTTCCTCCTCACTGGCACCGGCCCTGCACGACCCTATGGATGAAGTGCGCAAGTATGCGAAATTGCTGTTGACGCGCCGAAGGCCGTAGATATACTCAGCGGCCAATGGGGAAAGAATCGATGACGAAGTCGGAGCTCATCGACGCTGTAGCCCAGCGGACGAAGATCACCAAAAGCCGAGCTGAACAAGTTGTAAACTGCGTTTTCAACTCGATGACGTCAGCGCTCGAGCTGGGGGAGGGGATCGAAATCCGCGGCTTCGGTAGCTTCACGGTGCGCGAGTACAAGTCGTACAGTGGGCGGAACCCCCGTACGGGGAGGCCGGTCCCGGTTCCTGAGAAACGACTGCCGTTTTTCAAGGTCGGCAAAGAGCTCAAAGAGCTCGTCAACGGTGGCGTCTCCGACACCGCCGACGCCGGCGAATAGAGGCTGACGATGAAACCCGAAGCGCAGCTCGCCGAGCTCAAGCGCGACGTGGTCGACGTGCACGTCGAATCAGAGCTCCTCGAGCGTCTGAACACGGGCAAGCCTCTCAAGATCAAAGCTGGGTTCGACCCGACCCGACCGGATCTGCACCTCGGTCACACGGTGCTGCTCAACAAGATGCGCCAGTTTCAAGAGCTGGGGCACGAAATCATCTTCATCGTCGGCGACTTCACCGCTCAAATCGGCGACCCCTCAGGCCGCAGCAGCACCCGCCCCGTCCCTACGCGGGACGAAATCCTCGAAGGGGCGCGCAGCTATGCCGATCAGGCATTCAAGATCCTCGACCGGGACCGCACACAGATCGTCTACAACAGCGAGTGGCTCGGTAAGATGGCCTTCGACGACGTCATCCGGCTAGCGGGCAAGTACACGCTGGCGCGCATGATGGAGCGAGACGATTTCAAGCGGCGCTGGGCGGAACACCAGAGCATTTCGCTTCACGAGCTCTTGTACCCGCTCGCGCAGGCTTACGATTCCGTGGTCCTCGAATGCGATGTCGAGCTTGGTGGAACCGACCAGCTTTTCAACCTGCTCGTCGGTCGAGAGATCATGCGCGAAATGGGGCAACGGCCCCAAATCGTGATGACGACCCCGATCCTGGAAGGCATCAACGCACGCTTTGAAGCTGGCAAGATCGTCGGCGCGAAGATGAGCAAGTCGCTCGACAACTACGTCGGGGTGGCCGAGCCGCCCAAAGAGCAGTTCGGCAAGCTGATGAGCATCTCGGATGACCTGATGTGGCGCTACTACGAGCTCCTTTCGTCGGAGCCAAGCCTCGAAGTCGAACGGCGAAAGCGCGCTTGCGCTGCCGGAAAGATGAACCCGCGCGATGCAAAAATCGCGCTCGCGAAAGAGATCGTGACCCGCTACCACGACGCGGAGAAGGCCAATGCCGCCGAAGCCTCGTGGCTGGCCCAGTTCTCGAAGCGACAGGTCCCTGACGATATGCCGGAGCACGAAGTCGCCCTTGAGGAGGACGCGGTCTGGGTACCCAAGCTCCTGAGCGACATCGGTCTTGTGCAAAGCTCGAGCGACGGCCGCCGTCGAATCCAGCAAGGCGGGGTGGAAATCGACGGCGACCGCATCACCGACCCCCAAGCCAAGCTCCCGAAAGGCCGCTACATCATTAAAGCCGGCAAACGCAGCTGGGCCGCCGTCACCCTCAAGTAGGGGACACTCTCCGGGTATCCAACTCTCCGTAATCACTGCGTTCCCCCGTGAAAGATCGCAGCGCTCCATGCGCCATCAGGTGATGAAATCATGCGAGGTCCCTGCGATCTTCCGCTGGGAAACCTTCTAATTCCGAGGGGTTGGATATGCGGAGAGTGTCCCCTTGACGGGATAAGTTTTACGGTGTAAATTATTTGAGTGGCTAGGGCGACTTTGACGGTGGAGGAGCTGGATGCGTTTCGGGGGCGCGCGGTGGCGGCTGCGACGAAGCTGTTCGCGGAGCGAGGGTACGCTGGGGTGACGCTTCGCTCGTTGGCGAAGGCACTCGGGGTGAGCCCCATGACGCCGTATCGGTACTTCGAGAACAAGGAAGAACTGTTCGCGATGGTGCGGACCGAAGCGCTGAGCAGGTTCGCCGATGTCCAGCGTGACGGGGTCGCCGGAATCGAGGACCCCGAGGAGGCGCTACGGACCTTGGGAAGGGTCTACGTACGCTTCGCGCTCGATGAGCCCGATGCATACCACACCATATTCGACATCTTGCAGGCGCAGGCTGGCAGTTATCCCGAACTCGAGTCCGAGCAGGCGCGGGCGTTTTCGTATCTTCACGCCGCCGTGACCGCTGCGGTCGACGCGGAGCTCATTCAAGGAGAGCCGCTGCGCCGCGCCCATCTGCTTTGGGCTCAGGTTCATGGGCTCGTCTCGTTGCACCTCGCAGGGAAGCTCGTGATGGGCTGCACCTTGGACGAATTGATTTCATCGGTCTTCGAAAGGCCGGAAGCCGCGCAATGAAGCACGCGTAGGAGAGAGAAATGCGTGTCGGAACATCGTACAAGCAGCA
>Ga0316197_10000791_pt1 | contig 22191 bp, 16 predicted proteins | sample OudBiesiAoxic_MG_FD_204939 | JGI IMG/M metagenome (GOLD analysis project Ga0316197, IMG submission 204939) | Coastal sediment microbial communities from Oude Bieten Haven, Netherlands - site A oxic | ecosystem: Environmental > Aquatic > Marine > Coastal > Sediment | place: Netherlands... | reverse complement strand
TGTTAGTAATTTTAAAATTCTTTTCGAAAATATTTATAAAATCTTCAATATTTACTAATATTTATTATAAATACGCTAAAATCACTTTCAAAAACGGTATTATAATCGAATTAATTTGCTTTTCATCGGTGGTTTTACTTATATTTGATCCCAAGATTTACCAAACTACTATGATTTTAACAATTACTATTTTTATTGCGCTTTTAGTTGCCCTTAACTTTTTACTTTTAAAATTTAGCTGCAATAAAACAACCACCAAAAAACAAAAACACATAAGAAAAAAGCCTGTTGTTTTCGCATCCAAAGTTACCAAATTACCGGTTCCTGAAAGGCTTGCTCCAACAGGAAGTTAGTTTTACTAAAGTTTTTATTACCAAACCACAAACCTCTATTTGCACTTAATGGAGACGGATGTCCGCTCTCTAAAATTTTATGTTTTTGTGTGTCGATTAATTTTCTTTTCTTTTTCGCATAGTTGCCCCATAAGAGAAAAACAACATTCTTTTTATTATCACTAATTATTTTTATTATCGCATCTGTAAATGATTCCCATCCTTTCCCTTGATGTGAACCTGCTTCGTGAGCTCTTACTGTTAATGTAGCGTTTAATAGTAAAACGCCTTGTTTTGCCCATCGCGAAAGATTGCCACTTTCTGGATATGGAACGCCTAAATCATTTTCAATTTCTTTAAATATATTAATTAAAGATGGCGGATGCTTAATCCCATCATTAACAGAAAAACATAGGCCATTTGCTTGACCATAACCATGATAGGGATCTTGACCAATTATAACCACCTTAATGTTATTAAAATGACAATATTCCATAGCATTGAAAATCTGATTTCCTGGTGGGAAACAAGTATGTTTAGAGTATTCGTCCTTAACAAAGCGGGCTAAACTCTTAAAATAAGGCTTTTCAAATTCATTTAATAAATAAGGCTTCCAACTCTCGTGTATAGCGACATCCATATTACTTTAAATTTTATTCTAAATTAATACTATCTTTAATCTTACAAAACAATATACTTTGAAAAAATTTCAATTTCCAACCGCTCAAACTATCTTGCTTATTATTGCTGCTTTGGTAGCTTTGTTAACTTGGCTTGTTCCTGCTGGTAAGTATGATACCTTATCATACAATACCTCAAAAAACAGGTTTATCGTTGAAAGTTTAAACAGTAAATCAGAATTAGAAGCCAACCAAGCAACACTATCTCAATTAAACATAAAAATTCCTTTAGAAAAATTTGTAAACGGGGATATTTGGAAACCTATTAATATTCCGGATACGTATAAAGAACTTGAAGCAAAACCGCAAGGTATTGTTGCTCTCATAAAATCACCTATAAAAGGAGTTATTGAAGGGGCAGATATTATTTTCCTCGTGTTAGTAATAGGCGGTTTAATAGGAATTATGAATTTAACTGGTGCTTTTGATGCCGGTATTTTTTGGATGGCTAAAGTTTTAAAAGGAAGAGAATATATTTTAATCATATTAGTAACTTTTTTAATATCTATTGGAGGAACTACTTTTGGTTTAGCTGAAGAAACGATTGCTTTTTACCCGATTCTTATTCCCGTTTTTCTAGCTGCAAAATATGATGCCATGGTGGCTCTTGCTTCTATTTATATTGGATCAGCCATAGGTAGTATGTTTTCAACTACCAATCCATTTAGTGTTATTATTGCATCAGATGCTGCTGGTATCAATTGGACAAACGGCATGACTGGCCGATTAATTATGTTTGTTTTAGGAACAACTATTTGTATTTTATATATTTTGCGTTATGCACAACGTGTTAAAAAAGATCCTTCGAAATCAGTTATTTACGACCAAAAAGAGAGTATTGAAAAAATGTTCGGCAATACTACTAATGAAGCTATTTCATTAACTACGCGCTTAAGACTCATTATTTTTATTTTCTCAATGAGCTTTATTGTCATGGTTTATGGTGTTTCTCAACTAGATTGGTGGTTTATTGAAATGACCTCTGTTTTTTTTGTTGGTGCTATTTTAATTGGATTTGTTGGAAGAATTAAAGAGTCTGTTTTTGTAGAAACCTTTGTTAAAGGTGCCAGTGAATTACTTGGAGTTGCTCTTATTATTGGTATTGCCAGAGGAATTACGGTACTTATGAATGATGGTTTAATTAGCGATACCATGCTTTATTATGCCAGCAATATAACAAATGGCATGAATAAAGGGTTATTTATAAATTCTATGCTGTATATATATGGCGGATTATCTTTTTTTATTCCTTCTTCTTCAGGAATGGCTGTATTAACCATGCCCATTATGTCGCCTTTGGCTGATGGTGTTGGTATTGGAAGAGATTCGATTGTAAATGCTTACCAATTTGGTATGGGATTATTTTATTTTATAAACCCAACAGGACTTATTTTAGCTTCACTCGCTATTGTAAAAGTAGGCTACGATAAATGGATAAAATTTGTGATGCCACTTGTTTTAATTTTACTCATTTTTACAATGCTTGCGCTTACTATCTCCGTTTATGTATAAGCTACTTTGCGTATTTAGCTTAATCAAGCAAAAATTTTATACAACAGTTCTTTGAGCAAATCACCTTGAGGAACATTGTTGGATTGAACACCTTTACTTTTTAAGTCAAATTCTCTTAAAACAGAAATGGCGGCACTTGCCTTTTTCATCGGAAAATTTCTCGCCGCTAATACATATTCTTTCACAAAATAAGGATTCACCTTAAGAGCAGAAGCTACATTTCGGGGTGACTTATCAGTCAACCCATGAAACTGAAGTAGTTGTGAAAAAAAATTAAATAATAAAGCTACCGTAACAACCATTGGATGGTCCTTTGGGTTTTCAGCAAAATATTTTATGATTTGATTTGCTTTCAGAATATTGCGTTCGCCAACTGCTTTTCTTAATTCAAAATTATTAAAATCTTTACTGATCCCTATGTTTTCTTCAATAAGCTCTGGTGTTATTTGAGTCTCCTTTGGAATAATAATTTGAAGTTTCTCTAGCTCATTATTTATTTTGCTTAAATCGGTCCCTAAAAATTCAACAAGCATTTGTGCTGCCTTAGGAGAAATACTATATTTTTTTGCCGATAAAATACGGCGAATCCAATCGGCTACTTGATTTTCGTATAGTTTTTTACTTTCATAAACAATACCAGCTCTATTAACTGCTTTGTATAAACTTTTACGCTTATCAAGTTTTTTATACTTGTAATTTATAACTAATACCGTCGATAATTGTGGATTATTGGCATAAGATTCTAATTTCTCAATAGTTCGTGATAAATCCTGAGCTTCTTTAACAATAACTACTTGCCTCTCAGACATCATCGGATAGCGCTTCGCATTTTCTACAATATCATCAATAGTAATATCTCTGCCATATAAGACAACCTGATTAAAGCCCTTTTCTTCATTCGATAAAACGTTTTTTTCAATGTAATCCGAAATCTTATCAATATAATAAGGTTCTTCACCCATTAGAAAATAAATAGGCTTTATATTTCCGCTATTAATATCAGTAACTAATTGTTTAACCTCGTCCAAAATGTAACATGTTTCAAATTAAAGTATTCAAAATTTAAAAAAACAAACAGTTATTTGGTTATTGAATAATGTGGTTTACCTTTGAATTTTATAAAGGTAAAACGTGCTACAACAACTAAACTTTCCAAAGTTTTCGTTTCGTTTCAAAAATAGCGAAAATAAAATTTCTATTTTCGATGTTATCCGTAAAAGATTTGTCATTTTACAACCTGAAGAATGGGTGCGTCAACATTGCGTGCATTATTTAATTGAGAATAAAGGGTTTCCAAAATCTCTAATTAATGTTGAAAAAGAAATTGACATCAATACGATAAAAAAACGTTATGACATCGTTGTTTTTAATCCAGATGGAAGTATTCATATCATAGTTGAGTGTAAAGCGCCTCATATTAATATAGATCAAAGTACATTTGATCAAATTGCACAATACAATTTAACATTAAATGCGGATTATTTGATGGTTACAAATGGATTAAATCATTATTATTGTCAAATTAATTTTAAAGAAGAAAAATATCAATTTTTAAAAGATATTCCCGAATATAACAAATGAAAATAGCCATTGTCATATTAAATTGGAACGGAAAACAACTTTTAGAAACGTTTTTACCTTCAGTTGTTGAACATTCAAGTGAGGCTAATATTTATGTAGCCGATAATGCCTCTACAGATGAATCTGTTGCCTATGTTAAAAAGAACTTCCAAAATGTTATCATTATCGAAAATAAAGAGAATGGTGGTTATGCAAAGGGTTACAATGATGCCTTAAAACATTTACAGGAAGATGTTCTTTGCCTTTTAAATAATGATGTTGAAGTCACTATAAATTGGTTATTACCCATTATTGAGACCTTTAATAATGAAAAAAATAGTGCTATTGTGCAACCAAAACTATTAGATTACAACAATAAAAAATACTTTGAATATGCTGGTGCAGCTGGAGGTTTTATAGATAAATTTGGATATCCATATTGTAGAGGGCGCATTTTTAATACGATTGAAAAAGATTCGGGACAATATAATGACAGAGCTCATATATTTTGGGCTTCTGGTGCGTGTCTGTTCATAAGAAATAGCGTTTTTAAAGAACTAAAGGGATTAGACAATAACTTTTTTGCACATATGGAAGAAATTGATTTGTGCTGGCGAGCCAAAAATTTAGGATATGATATTAAGTATATTGGCGATTCAACCATTTATCATGTTGGTGGTGCCACATTAAGTAATGCCAATCCGAAGAAAACATATTTAAATTTTAGAAATAGTTTGTTTGCGCTCACTAAAAATGCGAGAGGACATTTGTTTGTTTTAATCTTTTCGAGGCTTATTTTAGATGGTATAGCTGCTATAAAATTCTTGTTTGAACTTAAATTTAAACATATTATAGCCATAATTCATGCGCACTTTAGCTTTTATGCACACTTGAATACACTTTTACTACAGCGTAAATCTACTTTACAAAAGAAAAAATACTATAATCTAACATCCATTGTTTATAGTTATTACGTAAATAATAAAAGAGATTACAAAAGTTTATAAAAGGTTAGTAAAATTTTGTTAAGATTGTGAGAATAGACTGATTTTTCCATACTTTTGTAACGTCAAACAATAAATTAATCCTATTAAAATAATTATGAAAAAACTCTTATTACTTAGTATTTCAACCTTATTCATTCTTAGTTCATGTGTTTCGAAAAAGGAATATGCAGCTCTCGAAGCAAAACATAAAGAAACTCAAGATTTATTAAACACAGCAACGGTTAAATTAAACAGCTGTTTATCTGATAAAGCTGCTGCAACTGCAAGAGCTACTACTTTAGAGGAACAAGTAGCTGATTTACGTAAAAACAATGATAACTTAACTGTTTTATCTGCTAAAGGTGCTTCAAATGTTGAAAAAACACTGGAAAGCATAAAAGAAAAAGAATTAAAAATTACACGTTTACAAGACGCTTTAACTCAAAAAGACAGTGTCACCCTTGCTATTGTTACAAGTTTAAAACGTGAAGTAGGTATTAACGATCCAGACATTGAAATTAATGTTGAAAAAGGTGTGGTATTTATATCTATTGCTGATAAATTACTTTTCCAAAGCGGAAGTTATAATGTAACTGCAAGAGCTAAAGAAGTTTTAGCGAAGGTTGCTAAAGTTGTAAATAGCAAACCAGATTTTGAATGTATGGTTGAAGGACACACTGATAATGTACCTTACCGTAAAGAACCATTATTAGATAACTGGGATTTAAGTGTTAAACGTTCTACATCTATCATTAGAGTTTTACAAGATTTAGGTGTTAATCCAGGTCAATTAATTGCAGCAGGACGCGCAGAATATGTACCATTAGTAGACAATGATACCGCCGCAAACAGAGCAATTAACAGACGTACACGAATTGTAGTGTTACCTAAAATTGATCAATTCTATGATATGGTTGAAAAAGAAATGAAAAATCTTTCTGCAGGAAACGACTAAAACTTTAACAATATAAATTATTAAAGCCCAATCAGTTGATTGGGCTTTTTTTTAAAACATTTTTGGGTAAATTTAAAAAATTTCTAAACTGCCTTTACCTTCTCTAACTACTATGGGTTCTTCTCCTGATAAATCAATAACTGTAGATGGTTCATTGTCCCCATAACCTGCATCAATTACTAAATCAACCAAATGTCCCCATTTTTCTAAGATCAATTCCGGATCGGTAGTATATTCAATAATCTCATCTTCATCTCTAATAGATGTCGAAATTATGGGGTTCCCTAACTGTCTTACTATCTCTTGGGCTATATTATTATTAGGCACTCTAATACCTACTGTTTTCTTGTTTTTAAAAGGTGCCGGTAAGGTTTTAGCACCAGGCAGGATAAATGTATACGGACCAGGTAAGGCACGCTTTAAAATCTTAAAAACCGAGGTGTCTATCTGCTTTACATAATCACTTAAATTACTCAAATCATGACAAATAAATGAAAAATTAGATTTTTCAAGTTTAACGCCTTTGATTCTTGCAACACGTTCTAGCGCTTTCATGTTGGTTATATCGCAACCTAAACCATAAACTGTATCCGTTGGATAAATAATTAAACCACCTGCTCTAAGCGTTTTAATTACTTTTTCAATTTCTCTTGGATTTGGATTTTCTTCATATATCCTTATAAAATCTGCCATAACATGTTCAAATTAACCTATTATTTCAAGCTTTGCAAACCGTAATAGAAGTTTTTTCACGCCACCACTTTCAAAATTAATTTCAGCCTTAATATCGGTTCCAGATCCTTCAATTTTAACAACTTGTCCTTTGCCAAATCGTAAATGCTTTACTACATTACCAACAACTAATTTACTATCAAATAAATTGGTATTTCCCTGCGTTTTAGATACTGGTTTTAAGTTTTTTGGTGTTGAAACTTGAAACTTTTCCTTCTCAACTTTATTCGTTTTCGCTTTTCTTAAAATAGGTTGTTTAGCGGGTTTAAAACGGATTTTATTTGGCTCCACATCTCCAAAAATATCAGCATCGAGCATCGGATTAAAGCGGCGTTCTTCGATAGGTGTGACATTTTCAAGATATTCTTCATCAATTTCTTGTATAAATCGACTAGGCTCAGAATCTATAAGTTTACCCCAACGATAACGCGATAACGCGTAGGTTAAATAAGCTTGTTTTTCAGCACGTGTTAGTGCTACATAAAATAAACGTCGTTCTTCTTCGAGTTCACTTCTGGTATTCATACTCATCGCACTTGGAAACAAATCTTCTTCTAGACCTACAATATACACGTAAGGAAATTCAAGTCCTTTAGCTAAATGGATCGTCATTAACGCTACATGATTGGAATCGCCTTTATCGGCATCTAAATCGGTTGCTAAAGCAACATCTTCTAAAAATTCAGCTAAAGAACCCGTTGTATCGGCTAATTCTTTTTGTCCTTCAACAAAATCCTTCATACCATTCAAGAGTTCTTCGATGTTCTCCATGCGTGTGATACCTTCTGGAGTCCCGTCTTTGTTAAACTCTCTTATTAAACCAGTTGTTCGTGTAACATGCTCTGCTAATTCAAAAACATCAGCGGTTTGATTAAGAACTTGGTAACTTTTTATCAAAGTGACAAAATCTTCTAGTTTTCTTTTGGTTCCTGAATTGACATTAATTTCTAACGAATTAATATTATCCAATACCTCAAAAATTGATTGTTTATAGCCATTTGCCGCTACAATTAGTTTATCTACTGTTGTTTGTCCAATACCTCGAGGCGGAAAATTAATAATACGTTTTAAAGCCTCTTCATCAGCAGGATTAATTATTATTCGTAAATAGGATAAAACATCTTTAATTTCTTTACGTTGATAAAACGATAAACCACCATAAATGCGATACGGAATATCTCTTTTCCGTAAAGCATCTTCTATAGCTCTTGATTGTGCATTCGTTCTATATAATACTGCAAAATCACTGTTTATTAAATGTTGTTGCATTTTATTATCCCAAATGGTACTGGCTACATAACGTCCTTCGTCTCCGTCGGTTAACGACCTGTTTACAATAATTTTATTGCCTTCATCATTTGCTGTCCAAACCACCTTATCAAGCTTAGTTTGATTCTTATCAATAATGGAGTTCGCCGCATTGACAATGTTTTTAGTAGACCGATAGTTCTGCTCCAATCGATACACTTTTACATCATCATAATCTTTCTGAAAGTTTAGTATATTATTTATATTCGCCCCTCGAAACGCATAAATACTTTGCGCATCATCACCTACCACACAAATATTTTGAAATCTATCCGACAAAGCTCTAACAATCAAATACTGTGAGTGATTGGTATCTTGATACTCGTCAACCAAAATGTATTTAAATCGGTTTTGATATTTCATTAAAACCTCTGGAAATCTTGTCAATAATTCGTTGGTTTTCAACAATAAATCATCAAAATCCATGGCGCCGGCCTTAAAACAGCGCTCTACATATTCATTGTATATATCGCCAAGTTTAGGTTTTCTAGCCATGGCATCGGCTTCAATAAGTTCAGGATTATTAAAATAGGCCCTAACTGTTATTAAGCTATTTTTATAAGACGAAATTCTTGACCGTACTTGTTTGTACTTATAAATGTCTTTCTCAAGATTCATCTCTTTAATTATAGAAGCAATTAATCTATCAGAATCTTGCGTGTCGTAAATGGTAAAATTACGTGGGTATCCTAATTTATCAGCCTCACTGCGCAATATTTTAGCAAATACCGAGTGAAAAGTACCCATCCAAAGATTTTTTGCCTCGCTTTGACCAACAATAGTCGCAATACGCTCTTTCATTTCGCGTGCTGCCTTATTTGTAAACGTTAAAGCCAAAATATTAAACGGATCTATACCTTGACTCATTAAATAAGCAATCCTATAGGTTAACACACGCGTTTTACCAGAACCAGCACCTGCTATAATAATCATGGGCCCATCTTTTTGTATCGTGGGCTCCAACTGTGCTTCGTTTAACTGACTTAAATACTTCTCCAAACTACAAATAATTTATGCCGTGAAAATAACTATTGTTATGGTTTTTAAATAGTAGAATTATTAATAATTATAAACAATCATTATTATTTATTTCTATACTAAGTTATGTTTTAGGTGATCGAAACATTTAAAAGAATATGTATATTTGGAATGTTCTTTTTTTTCAGAATTTAAACTAACACTTATGGACACCGATAGAATTTTAGATTTATTTTTATATGCCATACCAACTTTAATTACCGGTATGATTGCTTATTACTTTTTTAGAGAACATACTAAAAATGAAGATGGCAGAAGACGCTATTTATTAAAAAAAGACATGCAAATCAACTCATTACCTTTGAGGCTTCAAGCCTATGAGCGTATGACTATTTTTTTAGAACGTATTACTCCTTCAAAATTACTAATTAGGACAAGCCCAAAATCCTCTAATAAAGAAGCTTACGAGTCTTTACTAATACAAACCATTCAACAAGAGTTTGAGCATAATTTATCGCAACAAATATATGTTACCGATAAATGCTGGAGTATTATTAATGCTTCAAAAAATGCTACGATTCAACTAATAAGAAAAGCTAGTTTATTAGAGAAAGTAACAACTGCAGATAAATTACGTGAAGCTGTTTTAACAGAAATGATGGATAAACGACCACCAACTGATGCCGCATTATCTTTTATTAAAGATGAAGTTAGTGATTTGTGGTAAAGTATTAATTTTTTAATTCGCTCATTACTAAAGTGTCTTCGTTTTTCGATTTAGCATAGTCAAAGCCTTGCTGCCACCATTCAATCATTAATTTTTTATTAAAGATTAGAGAGTTTTCAGTAAGCCTTGTAGGCGTATAATAAAGGTTTAACGTCACGCCTTTATGAGCTGCAGCTAATTTACCCAAAGCAATATCGCTTTTTTCAACTTGATCTAACAAATGTCCAAATAAACTAATTAACAAGGAGAACGGGTTCTTTCCAAGCACTTTATTATACTCTAAGTTCTCGCTTTCAAGAACAATAGCATCAATATCGGTGGCACCTCTTTGAATAGCCTCTCTTATGGGAATTACACATCCCAATCCGCCATCGGCATATTCAAAACCATTACGTGTTGCGAGCGACATAAAAGGTATATAATTACACGATATCCAAATCCAATCACAAAACTCTTCATAAGAGAAATCTTTTATAGACTTATATTCTACCCTGTTTTTCGATAAATTAGAAACTGTAACCACAACATCTTCTCTTAATTCCTTAATCTTATCATATTCTTCCTTTGTGAAATTTTTAAAGATATTTCTTCTAAGGGCTTTACTTTCTCCAAAGGTTCTCTTCTTTTGAATAAATTGAATTAACGAGTTAAAGTAATTTATCGTAACGTATTCACGATTATCCTTTTTTCTTTGAATAAATGGATTAATGCTAAAAATAGTTTTTTGATTCACATTAGTAAAAATATCATACACTTTTGAGATATTATTTACCGCTAAATGAGGTATTAACAAACTGCCCGTTGATGTTCCCAGAAACATATCATAGGTTTTTCCTTGTTCTTCCATTAAATACTGAGCGACGCCTCCTGCAAAAGCGCCTTTACTTCCGCCTCCAGAAACTACTAATGCTTTCATTTTATTGTTTAATTATTTTTCAACATATCTTTCGCAAATTTTGAAAACCTCCAATTATGATGCTTACTTGCCTGTTTTAAATTCTCTTTACAAATAGCATCACAGGCTTGCATTAAATTTAAATACTGAAAGGCATTTATACGTGTTTCAAAATCAACATTTGAATTGGTGTAATTTCGTAATTCTTCGAAATATTTTTGAGTATTTTCATTTTCAAACTCAGGACTATTGATAGCAAGAACTAACCAAAGACATCTTATATTCTTATCATTAAACCCTTCAATGTGCTTAGTTTTTTCTAAATATAAACTTCTAAATTCCGGAAAATTAACCCAAAGATTGTATAAAGCATATTCTATTGTAAGGTATGATTTATCATTCAAAAGCGATTCATAATCTTGTTTTAATTCTGTCGGAATTTCTTTTAAAGTTCTAGCAATAGCCTGACGAACTTTAATGTCATCTGTTTTGAATGTTGATTTTGAAATATTACTACCAAGCCTTTCAACAATTTTCGATTTAAAAAATGAATCGTTTTGATGTAATAAAAATAACTTGCACGCTTCAGGCGTTTCTTTGCAATCACAATTTAAATATTGTTCAATAGATGAAGAGAATAACTTTAAATTTTCTATCATATATTCATATGGCAATATGTTTGATTTTAGCCAAGTTTCTACAAACTGACTTAAGTCTTGACTACTAGATTTTTCAACTTCCACTATAAAATCATTAGTCTCAATATTTTTAAATTGATGTTTCTCTAGATAGTTTTTTACAGCAGTTTTAAAGGCCGTATCGCCTACTTTTTCACGCAATATATGCAATACCCAAGCACCTTTTTTGTAAAAGGTTGTACTACTTGATTTTGGGTCTAATACCGAAGTTCCCGCGCCCGTTTTATCTTGCTCTAATAACTCTTGGGCATACTCATACAATCGCCAATAGTAATAATCATCTCCAAAAACAGCTCGTTCTGCTAATAATGCGTAATAGGTTGCAAACCCCTCTTGAAGCCAATGATGAGTTCCCGATGTTTCAGTAACTAAATCGCCAAACCATTGATGCGCTAGTTCATGGGCATTCACATTTATATAATTTTTATCTATGAAAGCAATCGAATCAACTACAAAAGCATCAGAAAATATGGTCGTACTGGTATTTTCCATACCCGCATATAAAAAGTCCTTCACAGGTACTTGCTTGTAATTTTGCCATGGGAACGGCACGCTAATTTCTTCTTCTAAAAAATCGAACATTTGTTTCGCATAACGATAGGTAGGTTCAAACTTTAGAGAATCATCAGGATAATAATACATTTCTAAAGGAATTCCGCTGTTAGAAACTTCAACTTTTTTATTGTATTTACCTATGGCGAGAGCTACTAAATAACTAGACATGGGTTTCTTCATGTCGTAATGCCAAGTTATTTGCGAATCCTTCAGTTGTTTATTTATGAGTTTCCCATTAGAAATCACCTCATAATCTTTATCGAAAGTAATTGTTAAATCAAATTCGATTTTTTCATTCATATCATCAATACTCGGCAACCAGTTACTGGTGTATTTACCTTGTCCTTGAGACCAAATTTGTTTATTCCCATTTTGGATATTCCAATCTATAAAGTACAGTGCTTTTTTAGGCTGAACAGTATAATTAAACTTTAAGCTATATCTTTTACCTTTCTTAAAATCATTGTAAACCACAAACCTGCTTGAGTCGTTATAGGTTTTAAAATCAATGAACTCAACATCAGTAAGAACACCCAACTCATTCAATGTAATTTTTGAAAACGTCATCTTTTTAGCGTCTATAAAAGCCGAATCAATGTCTTTTAAAATTTCAAACTCATAAGATACCGTTCCTGCTAATTCATTTTTAACTAAATCTTTAAAAAATAGATCTGCTTTAGCTGTTTTAAAATCAACATAATCCGTTTGCTGTGAATACGATAGAATTGAAATAAAAAGAAAAAAGAAAAAAGAAATACGCTTCATATTTTTGATAACATCAAAGGTTAGACCAATTTAATAATTATCCTTGTTATTCATAACAAAAGAATTATTTTAGTTTCATGAATACTAATCTTCAAACTCCAATTGATTATTTAAAAGGTGTTGGACCAAATCGAGCTGATTTGCTTCGTAAAGAATTGGGTATTCATACCTATCAAGACTTAATCAATCTTTTTCCAAACCGATATATTGATAGAACGCATTACTACAAAATAAACCAATTACAGCGAAACTCATCAGATGTTCAAATTAATGGTGTAATAACATCGCTACAAAATGTGGGCGAAGGACGTTCAAAGCGCTTAGTAGCCAGTTTTAAAGATGATACTGGTATTATAGAGTTAGTTTGGTTTAGAGGCCATAAATGGATTCGAGACGGCTTAAAACTCAACAAAGCTTATGTGATTTTCGGTAGAATTAATTGGTTTAATAGCAAGTTTAATATGGTGCATCCTGAAATGGAACTTCTTGAAGAGCATAAAAAAAATCTTCAAAGCGTCATGCAGCCCGTATATCCATCCACAGAAAAATTATCGAATAAAGGAATTACTAACCGTGCGATTATAAAAATAATGCAGCAATTATTTTTAGAAACAAAAGGTAAATTTGTTGAAACGTTATCAGAAAACTTAAAAAATGAACTAAAACTTATAAATAAAAGTGAAGCACTTTTTAACATTCACTTTCCAAAAAATCAGGAGTTATTAGCTAAGTCTCAATACCGGTTAAAATTTGAAGAATTATTCTTTATTCAGCTACAATTAATCATTAAAAATTTACTTCATAAATCAAAAATTAAAGGGTATCCGTTTACAAAGGTTGGTAACCTTTTTAATGACTTTTACAATAATCATTTACCCTTCGAATTAACGAATGCACAGAAGCGAGTTCTTAAAGAAATTAGAGCCGATTTAGGTAGTAATGCACAAATGAATCGTTTATTACAAGGTGATGTGGGTTCAGGAAAGACCATAGTAGCGTTTATGTCAATGCTAATGGCACTTGACAACGATTTTCAAGCCTGTTTAATGGCGCCGACTGAAATTTTGTCAGTACAACACTATAATGGATTATATGAATTATGTAAATTATTGAATATCAGTATTTCATTATTAACTGGTTCAACTAAAACTTCAGAAAGAAAAAAAATTCATGAATCTTTAGAAAACGGTGAATTACATATTTTAATTGGTACCCATGCCCTACTCGAAAATAAGGTAAAATTTAAAAATTTAGGTCTTGCTATTATTGATGAACAACATCGATTTGGTGTCGCACAACGCAGCAAATTATGGCATAAAAACACATCGCCTCCACACGTTTTAGTTATGACCGCTACACCTATTCCACGTACCTTAGCTATGTCGGTTTATGGTGACTTGGATATTTCAATAATTGATGAATTACCACCTGGAAGAAAGTCTATAAAAACAGTACACCGATATGATAAAAACCGACTCAATGTTTTTAAGTTTATTCGGGATGAAATAGCAAAAGGTAGGCAAGTGTACATTGTTTATCCGCTTATCCAAGAAAGCGCCGCCATGGATTATAAAGATTTAATGGATGGTTATGAAAGTATTTCAAGGGATTTCCCTATTCCAGACTATCAAATATCAATTGTTCATGGTAAAATGAAACCTGCCGATAAGGATTTTGAGATGCAACGGTTTATAAAAGGAGAAACTCAAATTATGGTAGCGACTACCGTTATTGAGGTTGGTGTTAACGTACCTAATGCTTCTGTAATGATTATTGAGAGTGCCGAACGCTTCGGTTTATCACAATTACACCAATTACGCGGACGCGTTGGTAGAGGTGCCGAACAAAGCTACTGTGTTTTAATGACCAGTCATAAATTAAGTGCCGATAGTAAAACACGTTTAGAAACCATGGTAAAGACTAATGATGGTTTTGAAATTGCCGAGGTCGATTTAAAATTACGTGGTCCAGGCGATATAATGGGCACCCAGCAAAGCGGTGTTTTAAACTTAAAAATTGCTGATATTGTTAGGGATACAGATATTTTACAATTATCTAGATTCCATGCTAAACGTATTCTTAGCGCTGATCCAAGCTTATCACAAAAAGAGAATCAAGTTATATTGGAAACTTATAAGCAATTAAGCAAGTACAAAAACATCTGGAATTACATTGGCTAACAAAAAATCAACCTAAATAATATTTTACTCCAACATTAAATCATTAACAAACTGATTAAACTCAGCTTTAAATTCGGCATACTTTTCGCCTGTTGCCGGACCATTAAAACCAGTATGTATTTTTCTAACTTTTCCAGTTTTATCTATATAAATTGTTGTAGGATAAGATAACACATGATTAAGCATAGGTAATTTTTCTTGTGCTTGCGTTTTACTTGAGCTACCATATTGTGCTAATAATACTGGATAAGTTATGCCCGTATTAGCTTTTAACCGTTTAATGTTTTTAAAAGCTGCTTCTGGAGTTTTAACGTATTCAAAGGCTAAAGCCACAATTTCCATTTCTTTATTTTCCTTATTCTTATAAAATTCTGAATAAAATTTACTTTCATCCAAGCAATTGGGACACCATGTTCCCATAATCTGAACTAAAACTACTTTACCCTTAAACCGGTCGTCTTCTAATGAAACCGATGTACCTGTTTCATCTGGAAACGAAAAATTAACGCTATCAAAACCTTCCTTTAAAAAAGTTAACTCATTAGCATCAGGTAATTCAAAATTGTGATTACGTTTTGCTATAAAAGGCTCTTGCCAATGATTTTCTGAATAAAACATACCTTCCAAAGTGCTATCGATCACTTTCGCGGTAAACAAAAAGGCATGTGCTCCATCAAAGGTTGAAAGTTTTAAATTATTTCCATCTAAAACACCTTCAAGAAACCTATAATCCCCCGTAGTGGTTCTAAATGTTCCAACTACTTTTGACCCCGTTTGACTAAAGGTGCCTTTAGCTATATATTTATCATCTTCACTATTCGGACTAAATACAGTTTCCCAATTTCCAGAAACATTAAATTTAGTTGGTTGATTTGAAACTTTAAATCGCTCTTTATTATTAAATTCTGCTTCAAAAAACATAGCCCTGTTGAGCATTTCTTTTTTGAAATATCCCTTTAAGTTTTGATTATTATCGAGTTTGGCTGTAATAAAACCTTCAAAAACGGGTAGTTTTATATATACTGAGTCGTTTTTATATTCAATTTCATCAACTTTTATGATTTCGTCGGCATTATAAATATTTATAGTACTATTTGAAAGAACTTCAAAATTAAAAGGTAATTCTAATGTATCATTAACTTTCAAAACCGCTCTATAGCTGCCTTTTTCTAGATGATGCGTTTCTGTTTTACAAGAATTCAAAACAATTAATACGATTAAAAAAAAGATATTCTTCATACTGATACAATTATTAATCAATGATTAGGCGAAATTATCTAAAAAACTTACAAATAAAAATTATTTACCATTTCTATAACTATTCAGTATTATTATCTTTGTCACCTTATTTAAGGATATAACATGAAGATTTCATACAATTGGTTAAAGCAATTCATCAAAATTGATTGGACACCAGAACAAACAGCAGAATTACTTACCGATTTAGGACTTGAAGTTGAAGGCATAGAAGCCTATCAATCCATAAAAGGTGGATTAGAAGGTATTGTGGTAGGTAAAGTTATAACTTGTATAAAACATCCAAATGCTGATAAATTAAAGTTAACAACGGTTGATATTGGTGAAGAAACACCTGTTCAGATTGTTTGTGGCGCTCCTAATGTTGCTACTGGACAAAACGTGCCTGTAGCCACTATTGGAACAACGCTTTATTCTTCGGACGGCGAAGCATGGACCATTAAAAAGGGAAAAATTAGAGGTGAGGAAAGTCATGGGATGATATGTGCTGAAGATGAACTAGGTTTAGGAAGTTCTCATGACGGCATCATGATACTTGATGATAGCTTAGAAGTAGGAACATTAGCCTCTTCTGTTTTTGAAGTAGAAAACGATCAAATTTTTGAAATTGGATTAACACCAAACAGAGCGGATGCCATGAGTCATCTCGGTACTGCAAGAGATTTAAAAGCCGGATTACAACAAAAGGATATAGCGGTTGAACTCATAACACCGTCATTAAGCTCTTTTAGAGTAGATAACAGATTACTAAAAATAGATGTTGATGTTAAAAATAAAGATTTAGCACCTCGCTATTGTGGTGTAACCATTTCTGGGATTAAAGTTGACAGTTCACCTGCATGGTTGCAACATCGTTTAAAAGCCATTGGTTTAACACCTATTAATAATATTGTAGACGCCACCAATTATGTTTTACATGATTTAGGACAGCCACTTCATGCTTTTGATACGGTGAAAATTAAAGGTCAAAAAATTGAAGTTAAAACAGTTAAGGCAGGTACTAAATTTATAACACTTGATGGTATTGAGCGGGAACTTTCTGATGAAGATTTAATGATTTGTGATGCCGAAAAACCCATGTGCATTGCTGGTATTTTTGGCGGCATACATTCAGGTGTTAATGAATCTACTACAAGTATATTTTTAGAAAGCGCCTATTTCAATCCAGTAAGTATTCGTAAATCCGCCAAAAGATATGGACTAAATACAGACGCTTCTTTTAGATTTGAACGTGGAATCGACCCGAATATTACAGAATTAGCCTTAAAACGAGCAGCACTTTTAATTCAAGATATTGCTGGAGGCGAAATATCAAGTGATATTGTTGATGTTTACCCAAATAAAATAGAAGACTTTCAAGTAAGATTAAGTTTTGAAAATGCCAGAAAGCTCATTGGAGAAGAAATTCCAAAAGATGTTATTAAAAGTATTTTAACGTCTTTAGAAATAAAAGTAAATAATGTTACCGAGGCTGGACTAGGATTAACAGTACCAGCATATAGAAATGATGTACAAAGAGAAGCAGACATTATTGAAGAAATTTTAAGAGTTTACGGTTATAACAATATTAAAACTACCGAAAAGCTAAATGCATCTATATCTAGCAATTCAAAATTTGAGGACCATAAAGTTCAAAATGTAGTTGGGAACCAATTAGCATCACAAGGATTTTTTGAGATTTTAGCCAATTCACTTACAACACCTAATTATATTACTTTAAGTGAACAACTAAAGGAAGAACATAACGTCACTATTTTAAACCCATTAAGTAATGATTTATCCGTTTTAAGGCAGTCACTCCTATTTTCTGGTTTAGAAGCTGTTTCATATAATTTAAATAGGAAAAAACTTGATTTAAAACTGTTTGAGTTTGGTAAAACGTATCATGACTTTAATGGAAATAGAGAAGAACAAAAACATCTAACCCTTTTTGTAACGGGTAATCAAAATAATGACAGTTGGTTATCTAGTAATAAAAAAAGTGATTTCTTTTATTTAAAAGGCATTTTATATGCAATTTTAGACCGTATAGGAATTTCAAAAGTTCAAGAAACACCAACGAATAATGATGTTTTTAGCGAAGGTGTTGACATAGGCTTAGGAAAAAACAAACTTATTAGTTTTGGTTTAGTTAAAAAAACAGTGCTTAAACATTTTGATATTTCTCAAGAAGTCGTTTATGCTAATTTTAACTGGGATACCATTCTTAATATGGTGAAACGAAATAAAATTACATTTGTTCCTATTTCTAAATACCCGGAAGTTCGCAGAGATTTTGCGCTATTAATAGATGATAACGTAAGTTTTAAAGATATTCATACTATCGCTAATAAAACAGAACGAAATTTATTAAAAGAAGTGAGTCTATTTGATGTATACCAAGGTAAAAATTTGCCAGATGGTAAAAAAAGTTACGCCGTAAGTTTCACTCTTCAAGATGATCGTAAAACCCTTACTGATAAGCAAATAGACAAAATAATGAAGTCACTTCAAGCAAACTTCAAAAATGAACTTGGTGCTGAATTAAGATAATAGCGCTATTGTAAATTATAAACACAAAAAAGCCTTTCAATTTCTTGAAAGGCTTTTATTTTGGGTGGAAGACCGGATTCGAACCGGCGACCCTTGGTACCACAAACCAATGCTCTAACCAACTGAGCTACAACCACCGTGTAACTGCATTTTGCAATGCGTGTGCAAATGTAACGGATTTCCGTTTTTCTACAAAGATTTTTATAAATATTTTAAAAGGATTTTTTTTATTTCAAATCAAATAAACTATCTACAGCCAAAGTTCTATCTACTGTAAACCCTTCTCCATAAGTCGTTCCTATTAAACGTCCCATATCAATGGCCCTATTTTTAATATTATCTGTAAAATTTTTTGTTGAAATTGGCGTCATAGGTTCTTTACTGTTTTTATCATAAAACTGCGTTTTATAAGCCATAACGGCATCCATTTTAATATCCATAAAATTAGAAACATCAATAATAAGGTCTGGTTCTAGATTTTTCCATTGTATATAATGATAAATCTGCTTTGGTCGCCAAGGCTCTTGCCAAGCATCATCATCTTCAATTTTTGTATCAATTTTTAGAAGACCACTTAAAAAACACGCATCACTAACTAGCTGGCTTCCTTTTGCATGATCAATATGTCTATCTTCAATAGCATTACATACGACTATTTCTGGTTTATACTTGCGAATTATTTTAATTAACTCCATTTGATGACGTTTGTCATTTACAAAAAAGCCATCAGCAAATTCCATATTAACTCGTGTACTAACACCCATTATTTTCGCAGCATTTTGCGCTTCATCGTATCTTGTTTTCTCAGTTCCGCGAGTCCCTAATTCACCTTGAGTTAAGTCAACAATGCCAACTTTTTTACCGTTTGCAATTTCTTTAGCTAGAGTTGCAGCACAACCTAATTCAACATCATCTGGATGCGCTCCAAAGGCAAGAATATCTAATTTCATATCGTTCTATTATTAATGATTGTAACTGAATCCAATACAAAATTGGATAATTAAAGTAATATTTAAGACGAAAATTACGTTTTTTATCAATTTTTTATGACAAATAATTAAATTATACTTTAAATCTTTCCGAAATTAGACTCTTTTATTCATAAGTCCATATTTCTATTACGTTTTCGTGAATTAATTTAATGGGTTTTTACATTAAAAATTAATAATTAATTAAAAGTTAAGCATATGTAACAATTATGACATAGGTCATAAATGAAACAACTATTGAAGTTTAATTTTACACTATTATTTAGCAAAACATCTAATAAATAAAGGCTAATAATTAAAAACAAAATTCATGATATACTTGATGCTTACTATACTAGTAATTACAATAGCATTATTTATTTGGGGAAAATTTACACCTGATATTGTTGCGCTTTTATCTATGTTGAGTTTATACTTAACTGGAATTTTAGATACAAAAGAAACATTAAGTGGCTTTAGCAACCCAACAGTCATTATGATTGCAGCACTTTTTATTATAGGTGAAGGATTATCTAAAACAGGATGGACCGCTTTAGCTGGGAAGAAATTTGTAGAGTGGGCAGGAAAAAGTGATAAAAAACTATTAGTTATTATTACTCTTGGTTCTGGTGTCTTATCTGGTTTTGTCAGTAATACTGGTACCGTTGCCACTTTAATGCCACTAACCATTTCATCGGCTTGGAGTATTGGAACTCTTCCTTCCAGAATGTTAATGCCTGTAGCTTTTGGGTCAAACACAGGAGGTTTACTTACACTAACAGGAACACCGCCAAATATCATTGTTAGTAATGCACTTGCTGAATCTGGATTTGAAGGGTTTTCCTTTTTTGAATTTAGCCTAATTGGCCTACCTTTATTAATAATGGCTATCCTTTATTTTAGATATATTGGTTATAAATTACTTCCTAAAAACAAAACAAATAATAAGCCTGTAGACATTGAGACGACATTTCACAAATGGATCTCAGCCTATAAAATAGATGATGATTATTATAGACTTCGTATTCGTTCCCTATCACCTTTAATAAATACAAATATTGAATCTTGGAATTTTGAAAAGGATTATAAAATCTCTATCATTCGTTTAAAGAGAAGACATCCTAATAGATTAAAGGGCATTCACAATTTTGAAGAATTTCCAGAACCAAGCACAGAAATGAGATATCATGACATCATCACTGTGAAAGGTGAAACTGAGAATATTAATAAACTTATGATTACCTTTAGACTTGGATTGTTGCCACTAGAGCCCATCAAAGATGAATTAAAACATAACTTAATAAATCAGGAAGTTGGAATGACGGAAGTTTTAGTTAATCCCAACTCATTTTTAGTTGGTAGACACTACAAATTAGGAGATTATTTTAAGCGATTTGGGATTCAATTACTTGCAGCATCAAGAAACAATAAACCTTTGAAAGATAAAGAAATAACAGTAAAAGCCGGCGATGCCTTTTTAATAAGAGGTACATGGGAACATATTGAAGATCTTAAAAAACAACACGAAAACCTAGTAATTTGCGGAAGTCCGGAAGGAATGGCAAAAAATGTTGAAAACCTCAATACAAAATCTTATATAGCTCTTTTTTCATTAATTTTAATGATTGGATTACTGGTATTTAAAGTTGTTCCTAGTGCAATAGCCGCTCTAATCTCTGGAGGCGTCGTTTTACTTACGGGATGCGTCCCAATTTCAAAAGCTTATAAAGGAATTAGCTGGACAAGTGTGGTGATGATTGCTGCTATGATACCTATGGGAATTGCGCTTCAAAAAACAGGAACTGCTCAAATGGTAGCGAACGCTTTAGTAACGTACTTAGGTTCCATTCACCCTATTGTTTTATTGGGTGGTATCTTTTTACTAACGACTACATTTAGTCAAGTAATAAATAACTCAGCAACGGCTGTCCTTATGGCTCCTATTGCACTGTTAGCTGCTTCCTCATTAAATATTTCACCTGAACCATTTATGATTGCGGTTGCTATAAGTGCATCAACAGCATTTTTAACGCCGGTTGGAACAACTACAAATGCCATGGTTATGGGCGCTGGAGGTTATAAATTTATAGATTACCTTAAAGTAGGAGCGCCATTATTACTCATATTTTTTACGACAACATTACTAATAGTGCCACTGTTTTGGCCTTTTTAAACTCTATAGAGAGATAATAACTTTAAAACTTAAACAACATGAAAGAATCAAAAAATTTAGAAAAGTACGGATTGAAAGACGTCAAAGCCCATTGGAATTTATCTCCTGAGGAATTACAAAAAATTACGATTGAAAAAGGAATGGGTAAAGAAACTAAAAACGGAACTTTAGCCATTAATACTGGTAAATTTACGGGAAGATCGCCTCAAGATCGTTTTTTAGTAGAGGATGATTACACCAAAGGTAAAGTTTGGTGGGGAAAGGTAAATAAACCTGTATCTCCAAAAAATTTCAACAGATTACAAACTGAAATTGAAAAATATTTATCTGGCAAAGAACTATTTGTAAGAGATGGTTATGTGTGTGCCGATCCTAAATACAGAATGAATGTTAGAACC
>Ga0316197_10000790_pt1 | contig 22214 bp, 16 predicted proteins | sample OudBiesiAoxic_MG_FD_204939 | JGI IMG/M metagenome (GOLD analysis project Ga0316197, IMG submission 204939) | Coastal sediment microbial communities from Oude Bieten Haven, Netherlands - site A oxic | ecosystem: Environmental > Aquatic > Marine > Coastal > Sediment | place: Netherlands... | reverse complement strand
TGTATCCGATGTCGACGACGACCGAGTCTTTGCCGACTTTCAGGATCGTCCCGGCGACGATGTCGCCTTCGCGGAGCGCGTCTGTTCGGGTGGCCGAGGCTTCAAAAAGAGCGGCGAAGCTCTCGGGGTTGGGGGTTTCGTTTTGAATTTGTGTGGTTTCGGTCATGTAACTTTCGCTGCTTCCGGTGCGTTCGTCAGAGCGCGGCACACCTGGCCGGGCTTCCGAAGACCCTCGGAAATGCAGGGGAGTGCCTGGGTAGCAGGGGAGTTTGGGGGTGTCAATTGCAGGCCTGGACGAGCTCGAGCACGTGTTGGACCACCGATTCGAGGTCGAGGCTCGTGCTGTCGAGGATGACGGCGTCCTCCGCGGGGCGCAGGGGAGCGATGGCCCGGGTGGAGTCCGCCTCGTCGCGGGACCTGATTTTGGCGAGGATCTCGTCGTAGTCGGCCTTGGTGCCGCGGTTTTGCAGGTCTTCGACCCGTCGCCGGGCTCGCTCTTCGGCGGAGGCGGTCAGAAAGAGCTTCACCTCGGCATCCGGGAAGACCACGGTGCCGATGTCGCGGCCCTCGAGCACCACGCCGCCCTCGCGGCCCAGATCGCGCTGCATCTCCAACAATGCGCGGCGGACGCCCGGATAGGCGCTCACCTGGCTCGCTCCGGCGGACATCTCCGGGGTCCGAATCTCGTCGGCCCGATCTTTGCCATCGATCAAAAGTCGAGGCGTTCCGTCGTCTTGCGGCGCGAAGCCGAGGGCCGCCTCAAGCGCGACCGCGGCGACGGCAGCTTCGTCGTCCCAAGCGATGCCCCGGTCGCGGGCGGCGAGTGCAACGCCGCGATAGAGGGCGCCGGTGTCGACCAGGGTGTAGCCGAGGCGCTGCGCGAGAACGCGAGCGGTGGTGCTCTTTCCAACGCCGGCCGGTCCGTCGATGGCGATGACAGGGCGCGGTCGGGTCATCGTGTTTCCTCCGTGATGTCTGCTCCGAGCGATCGCATGAGCGCCACGAAGCCCGGGAAGCTGGTGTCGACAGCCTCGGCGTCTTCGATGATCGACTCACCCTCGGCCACGAGGCCGAGCAGCGCCGCGGACATGGCGATGCGGTGGTCGCCCCGGCTTTCGATCGTGGCGCCATGGAGCGGAGCGCCCCCGGTGATGATCATGCCATCGGGAAGCTCTTCGCAGGGGACGCCGAACGCCTGGAGGACGTGCGCCATCGTGGCGATGCGGTCGCTCTCTTTGACTCGAAGCTCGCTGGCGTCCCGAATCTCGGTCCGCCCTCGGGATACGGCCGCCAAGGCGCAGACCGCGGGGACCTCGTCGATCATGCGGACGATCAGCTCGCCGCCGGCGACGGAGCCACGAACGGTACGGTGGGCGACGCTGATTTCGGCCATCGGTTCATCGCCCGCGCCGTGTCCGCTCGATCGATGCGAGACGTTCGCACCGAGCAAACGCAACCAATCGAAGAGGCCCGTCCGCGTCGGATTCACGCAGACGTCGCCCACGCTCACATGGCTGTCCGGGACCATCGCGGCAGCGAGGAGCGGAAACGCAGCGCTCGATGGATCCCCAGGGACCTGCCAGTCGAAGGGCTCCCAACCTCCGGCCCATTCGAGGTTCGGGTCGAGAAAGGCCGAGGCACCGGCCGTTTCAAGCGGCACGCCGAGAGCAAGCATCATGCGCTCGGTGTGGTCACGAGAGAGCACGGGCTCCTCGATCGCCGTCGGGGCCCCCGCGTAGAGGCCGCTGAGAAGGAGCGCGCTCTTCACCTGGGCACTGGCGATGGGCATGGCGTACTCGATGCCCTTGAGGGCCTCGCCCTCGACCAAAGGTGCGATGGAGATCGGTGGGTAGAGCTCGTCGGGCTTGGCGCCTGCGCTGCCCGCGATATGGGCGCCCCTGGCGCGGAGCGGCTTGATGACGCGGCCCATCGGACGGCGCGTGAGCGACTCGTCGCCGACCATCCGTGTGCCGAAACGCTGGCCGCTCAAGAGGCCGGCCAGCAGCCGCATCGTCGTGCCCGAGTTGCCGCAGTCGATCACGTCGCCCGGCATTCGAAGTCCGTGGAGTCCGACGCCATCCACCGTGGTGGCTTCGTTCGTGCTTTCGACGGCAACGCCCATCGAGCGGAACGCCTGGCGTGTGGCCGCATTGTCCAGACCTTCGGACAGGCCGGTGATGCGCGACCGGCCGCGGCCCAAGGCGCCGAAGATGAGGCTGCGATGGCCGATCGACTTGTCGCCAGGCACCTGGACGCTGCCGCGAAGCGGCCCCGAACGGCGGACGCGATAGCGCTTTTTGACTCCGCTCGACGCGTGACTAGACACGCGACCCCTGTAGCACGCGCTCGAGCGAATGGAGAAAGCGCTCGTTCTCCTCGGGCTTGCCCACGGTGACGCGGATCCAGGATTGAAGTGGCGGGCCCATGGCGCGCACGATCACCCCTTCGCGGAGCAGGTCTTCGTAGACCGCCCTGCCCGCCTTTTGGACGTTGACCAAGATGAAATTACCCTGACTTGGCGCGACGCGGTGGCCGGCTGCTTCCAGCGCTTCGCCGAGCCTGCGGCGGTCGCCAATCGTGGCTTCGACGCTCGTGCGCAAATGCGGCTGGTCGCCGAGTGCGGCCGTGGCGGCGACCTGGCCCAGCGTGCCGACGTTGAACGGGGCGCGCAGACGGTTGAGATCGAAGACGAGCTCCGTCGTTCCAAGCACGTAGCCGACGCGGAGCGCAGCGAGCCCATAGGCTTTCGAGAAGGTTCGAAGAATCGCCAGCCGCTCGCGTGTGTCGCGCAGCTCGGTTGCAGGGGCGAAATCCTCGGCGTCCGCGTACTCGACATAGGCTTCGTCGACGACCGCGAGGACGCGCTTCGGCAGCGAACGCAGGAGACGCTCGAGCTCTCGCTTGGCGATGTAGGCGCCCGTCGGGTTGTTCGGATTCGAGACGAAGAGAAGTTTGGTTTCGGGGGTCACGGCGTCGAGCAGGTCGTCGACGTCCCAGTGCAGGTCGTCGCGAAGCGGGACGGCGGTGAAGCGCAGCTCCTGGGCGACCGAACCGATGCGGTAGCAGGGGAACGAGGGATGCCCGAAGACCGCGTGATCGCCCCGGCTCGCAACGACGCGGCAGATCAAGTCGATGAGCTCGTTCGAGCCGTTCCCGAGACAGAGCTGTTCCGACGGCACGCCGTGATGGGCCGCAAGCGCCTCACGGAGCGCGTAGCCTCGGGGGTCGGGGTAACGCTCGAGCTGCAGAGCGCCGTCGCGCATGGCCTCGAGGGCCTTCGGCGACGGACCGTAGGGGTTCTCGTTCGAAGCGAGCTTCACGACGTCGTCGATCGCGAGCTCTCGCCGGAGCTCGTCTTCGGGTTTGCCGGGCTCGTACGCTGTCAGCGCGAGGATGTGGGGTGCCGCGAGGTCGCTCATGTGGTTCGGTCAGCTCAAACGAGGATAGCTTCCGATGACCTTGGCATAGCGGGAGATGCGGCGCAGCTCCTCGACCGCGGTGAGGATCGCGCGGTCGGTGATGTGACCGTCCATCTCGAGGAAGAACACGTGTCGCCATTGGGTTCCGGTCGAGGCGCGTGATTCGATGCGGGTGAGATTGATTTCGCGGTCTGCCAGGGGCTTTAGCGCGCGGTGGAGCGCGCCGGGCTCGTCGCCGGGCGCCACGGCGACGAAGGTTCGGTCTTTGCCGGTGCGGGATGGAAGGCGATTGCCCACGATGCCGAAGCGCGTGATCACGTTGGAGTCGTCTTCGAGTCGGTCCTCGATGAGCTCGAGGCCGTGTAGCTCTTTGAGGAGCGGGGAGCCGAGCGCTGCGGATTGGTCGTCACCACTCGCAAAGAGCGCTGCGGCCTCGCCCGACTGCACGTCGACGAGGATCGCGTCCGGGTAGCGCGAGCGCAGCTGCCGCTCGCATGCTGCGATGGCTGGCGCCGAGCCGTAGATCTTGATCACCTGAGCGGGGTCGCCGGACTGCGACAGCAGCTGGTAGCGAAGCGGCGCGACGCGCTCCGCGCAGAGCTTGGCGTCGGTGTCTACCAGGCCCTTGAGCGTCGCGGTGATCGCACCGTCGGTCGACGTTTCGAGCGGGACAACCCCAAACGTCGCATGACCGTGCAGCACCGCTTCGAGCACGGCGGAGACCGTCTCGGTCGGGCGAAAGCTCGGCGCGTGACCGAAGTAATCGCGGGCGGCGGCATGCGCGAGGTCGCCCGGTGTGCCGAAGTACGCGACGACGTCGGGTGTGATCAGCTTGGTGCACGCGGACATGACCTCTCGAAACACGGGTTCGATGCCGGACTCCGGGAACTCGTCGGCGAGCGCGCTCGCCCTGTTGATGACAGTCGCTTTCTTTGGCAACCGAAGCGGTTCGTTTCCGGCGTCTTCGCGGAGCGCGGTGTACTCGCGAATCGCTCGCGCGCGCGCATTGAGAGCGCTCACGAGCTGCCGGTCCGCCTCTTCGAGTGCTGCGGTGATCCGGCCGAGACGATCGTCCATAGCGCCGATGGTAACAGCCCCTTCACCGGAGGTACACCGTCCGCGGCGCTTCGCTACCCTTCGTCGCGGCGCGCGAGATCGCGGAGGCGAGCCAGGGTCACCAGCGCATCGACCGGGGTCATCCGTTCGATGTCGAGCGCTTCCAAGGTCGCTTCGACTTCAGACCGAGGCGGCGGCGCTGCTTCGAACAATGGCATCTGAGGCGCGGTGCTGGCCTCGGCTCGCGCCTCGAGGTCCTTCAACTTCGCCTTCGCGCGGGCAAGCACGACCGGAGGAACGCCTGCGAGCCTAGCAACGGCCAGGCCATAGCTTCTATTCGAGCCGCCGGGGACGAGCTGATGGAGCAGAACCATGCTGTCATCGTGCTCTTTTGCGGCAACGTTGTAGTTGGCGGCCCTCTCGAGGCGATCGGCAAGCTCGCAAAGCTCGTGATAGTGCGTTGCAAAGATCGTACGGCAACGCGTTGCGTCGTGAAGGTGCTCGGCAACCGCCCAGGCGATCGCCAGGCCGTCGTAGGTGCTCGTGCCGCGCCCGATCTCGTCGAGAATGACGAACGATCGCTCGGTCGCGCCGCGCAGGATGGCGGACGCTTCCATCATTTCGACCATGAAGGTGCTCTGGCCCCGAGCGAGATGATCGCTCGCCCCGACCCTCGTGTAGACGCGATCCACGATGCCGATCCGGGCGCTCTTGGCGGCGACGAACCCCCCTGCCTGGGCCATGATCACCGCCAGCGCGGCTTGACGCATGGTGGTCGACTTCCCCGACATGTTCGGTCCGGTCAGCAGCATGAAGCGCGTGTCATCGGGATCTAGCTCGATCGTATTGGGCACGAAGCCGTCCTTGGCCGCGTAGCATTCGACGGTGGGGTGGCGACTGTCTTCGAGGAAGAGCGCTCGGCTGGAATCGATGTCAGGACGGACATAGCCGCGGCGCTGTGCGACCTCCGCCAGCGTCGCGCTCGTGTCGATGGCGGCAATGACCCGGGCCAGCCGGTGAAGACGCGGCGCTTCCTCGCCAATCGTTTTGCGCAAGTCCAGGAACGCCGCCGACTCGAGGGCGCGGGAACGTTCGTCGGCGTGCAGGATGCGGTCTTGAAGCTCTGCGAGCTCGGCCGTGATGAATCGCTCGCCGTTGGCGATGGTCTGCTTGCGAACGTAGTCGTCGGGGACGGCGTCGAGCTTGGATTTGCTGATCTCGATGTAGTATCCAAAGACTCGGGTGAACTTGATCTTGAGCGAACCGATGCCAGTGCGCTTTCGTTCGCGCCGCTCGAGGTCGAGGAGGATGTCTTTGGCCGTGGTCGACAGTTTTCGAAGCTCGTCGAGATCGGCGAGGTGACCGTCGGCGAAAATGCCGCCCTGCCTTTCGATCGCCGGAGGCTCGTCGACCAAGGCAGCCTGCAACAGGGCGAGCACGTCCGTGCAAAGGTCCACCCCCTCGAGCGATGCCATCGAGTCGTCGAGCGCGCTGCCGGGGCGCGCGGACAGGTCTCGGTGAAGCGCCGCGGCGCTCGCGAGGCCATTTCGAATCACGCCCAGGTCGCGCGGCGTTGCAAGCCCGACCGCGGTGCGCACCGCAAGCCTCTCGATGTCACCGATTTCCGCGAGTCGCGCCCTGGCCTGATCGCGGCTGCGCGCGTCCGCGAAAAAGAGCTCCACAGCATCATGGCGCCGCCGGATGCGCTCGAGGTCGGTCAGCGGTTCGAGCAGTCGCGACCGGAGCGCCCGCGCGCCCATCGCCGTCTTGGTTTCGTCGAGCAGATGAAGGAGCGAGCCCCGACGCTCGCCGTCCAAGGTGCGTACGAGCTCCAAATTGCGGACCGCCGCATCGTCGAGGACCAGGCGGTCGCCTGCGGCGTACAGCGTGGCCGTGTGGATCGGTGAGTCGGCCTTGTGCTTCTTCGCGTATTCAAGCACCAGCGACGCGGCCCGGGCCGCGGGCGCTTCACTCGTGAGCTCGGCGGCCTGCTCGGCGCTCAGCCATTCATGCAAACGCTCGGCGTCAGGCCGTAGGTCCACGCTTCGCAGGGCCGACTTGGGCAGGCATTGCTTGCAGAGCGCTTCGAGCTCACGCGCGCCGGACTCGAGGAGCACTTCGGCGGGATCGAGGCGCACGAGCTCGCCCACCCATTGCGGGCCTAGCTCGAGCACGCAGGCTCTGAGCGTGCCGGTCGACAGCTCGAGCGCGGCCACGCCTCCGTCCTGCGTCGCGGCGACCAGAAAGTTCTCCGCGCGCGCGTCGAGGGCGTCGGGCTCGAGGCAAAGCCCCGGCGTGACCACCCGAACCACTTCGCGCGGCACGACGCCACGAGCGCTCGAAGGTTCGGCCATTTGTTCGCAAATCGCCACCTTCTCCCCGTGACGGAGCAGTCCGGCGAGGTACCCGGCCGCGGCATGGTGCGGCACGCCCGCCATGGGGATCTTGTTTCCGTCGGGGTCGGTCCCCCGGGAGGTCAGCGCGATGTCGAGGATACCCGCGGCCCGGACCGCGTCCTCGTAGAACATCTCGTAGAAGTCGCCGAGCCGGAAGAAGACGATCGCGTCGGGATGCTGCCCCTTGGCGCGCAGAAACTGGCGCATGACCGGGCTGTGGTCTTTCTTTCGCGCCGTCCCAGCTACCCCCATGAATTGGGTCTACTCAAAAGTCTGGACGATGTTAAGCGGAGAAAAGACGATGCGCCGGATCCCGGCTTCCAAGTCCACGAAGTAGAGCTGGTCTTGCTGCGGGGCAAACAGCATCGAGGAGGGCAGCGAAGTGAACGCTGTGCTGGTATCGAGGGCCAGCCTCCCGAACTGATTGCTGATGCTGAAATTTAGAACGGTGGCGTCCGGGATTGGATCGCCTGCATCGGGTGGAAATGGGCCGATCTCAAAGCTCACGAGAGGATTGATGTACTGTTTGCTCGCGAAGGCACGCCCCGAGAGATAGGTGTCTACATCGATGAATTCGTCGTCGTCGGTCGGTAGGTCGACCGGTCGACTCGGGTCTAGGATGCACTCATCGTTCTCGCCGGGAATGACCCGGTTGATGAAGCCCGATGCCGTACCGGTCACGGTGTACGCCTGCTGCGTATGGATTTGGTATTGCGTGAACTCGGAGAAGCACGCTCGGACTTCGGCGAGGGTGTACCTGTTGGTGTTTTTCGACTCCCCGATCTCGAGCTCATCGTTGAAGGCCCGGAGGATCGGGAACCAGACCTGACGTTCGTCGAGGTCGTCCATCAGGTCTTGGAAGTCCTCGCAAGCGGTGTTGTCGCGGGTGCTCGGTGGCAGGTCGCCCGTGATGACGAGCCGGTCTCCAACATAGGATTCGACGAGCGCGGCGTCAGCCGGCTGTGGGCCCAGCACGCCGACCCGGCAGAAGGGCACGTCGCCTGCTTGGAACCAGTTGCCCTGTTCGGTGCCGTCGAGATTCTCGTCTGCAAAGAGCCCAAGCCCGCCCTCGGAATTGGGGATCAAGCCTTGCCAGCGTGCATCCCAGCCCTGGGAGAAGCTGCTCCAAACCTGCGACGATGCGCAGATCAGCCCATCGGCCGCCGACCCGCCAGAGGGCGCGCCGAAGACGTTGATCATCGAAGACCCGACGCGCGTCATCCCCTCGGTGTCGATGCTCGTCTCGGGCGGGCAGTTGATGAACTCTAGCCCCGGGCCGTCCGAGCTCTGCGCGGTACCTGTCGTTTCGTCTAGCCTCCCGGGCGCCGAATTGAACTGAAACGATGGGCTACCGTCGATGGTAACGACGGTAGCTGTCGAGGGCGTGAACCGGAATCGCTCACGGTGCCGACGGATACTCGCCAGACGGTCCGGGCCGGTTTCCGCGAGCGTGCAGGCAATTTCACCCGACCCGCCTCTGCACGGCGCGTTCAAATCGTAGATGTCGAGGAAGAACATGGTCCCGTCCGAGAGGCTCACGGCCAAAAAGACCCCTCGCATGTTGTTCGCGCTCTGGCCCAGGGCTGACTCGTTCCCTCCTGGGTTGCAAATGTCGGCTTCGGGCACTTGCATGCCGGGTCCGTTCGGGTCGTCCTCGAGCTCGTAAGACGGCGAGACGACTTCGATCGCGCGTACGTTTGCGAACGCAAAGCGAACGCGATCGCGGGATTCGACGTTCTCTTCGTTTGCCCGCGCCGAGACTCCGGCGAGGACCGGAAGCACGGCGCCAAAGGTCTGGTCTTCCTCGGGCGTGCCCTCGGGGTCGTCGGTGTAGTTGACCGCCAGGAGGCTGCTGTCGATGGCGCTCACGGCGTAGAGGTAGCGTTGGGTCGCTGCTTGGTCGTCGCGTGCGGAGCTGGCCGGCACCAACGGGGTCACGTCAATCTCGGAGGTCGGTGTTCCGGTGATGATTGGATCCAAGCGCGTCGCACCGTCCGGGCCGAGCGCGAATAGATGGATCAACGGCTGATTGGCGTCCGCGACGAGCAAGACGTCGTCGCCGGAGCCCGACTGAGACGCGGTACCCTGTTCCACGCCGCGATCGATCGTCAGCGCGACGGGCCGCGGGCGCCGCGGGCCGGTGGACGGACCCTCGGCGCAAGGTTGCGTCGTGGTGACGGTTTTGATGACCCGAGACTCTGGGTTGCTAGGGTTTATCAAGTCTTGCGGGCAAATCCGGTTGTAGTCGTTGCCGTCGGAATCCGGTGCTGGGATTTGGGTGACCGGGCAGCCCACGATGTCGAGTTGCAGCAGAGCGGGGTCGCCGAGGATCTGCGCACCGGAGACTGGGTCGATGATCACTTGGACCTGCGCCACCGCACCGAGCTCCGGGATGGCCACATAGAGGTAGCGGTAGTCGACGCTCGATTCGACGCCGGTGACCTGGCCATCGTCGTTCATGATGAGAACGCTTTGCGCGCTTTCGTGCAAGGCCAGGTCGGTAGGCCCTGCGTCGAAGCGCTGCGGCTCCGGCGTCGGGAGGTCCGAGCTCACTCCGAGGAGCGCCTCCGTCGGGATGGCCTGAAGGCTCTTCGCGCTGTAGCTAGTCACAAAGGTGTAGCTCGGCTCGAACGGCGAGATCTGGATGCCGGTGGGTTGCTCATCCACGGTGAACGAGGTCACCCCGGGTATCGTGGGGTTCGTGTTGATGATCAACCCCCGGGTGAAGTTGACGACTGCGACCTCCCCACTTTGGATCTGGGTGACCGCGCCAAGGAACTGAGGGTTGATGTTGGGATCTAAGTCGCTCTCTGCGTCGCAGAGCGCCGAGGGCAGCAGCGCTCTGAAGGTAAACCGATTGCCGCTAAGCAGCTCGAGGTCGGCGCACAGAAACTGAAGCTTGGCCGATCGATTTAATGACGCGAGGGCGACGTTGTTCGCGCCGCTCCTACACGATGAGACGAGGAGCGCGCAGGCCGCGAGCGAAATCACGAAAACGCGCGTCATCGCGGCAGCTCCGATACCGGTTGAGGCAGGCCGACCAGGCCAATGAGCTTCGGCGCGCACTCTGTGGACTCGTCGGCACTCGTCGACTCCAGACAGTCGATGATGGGCTGCAGATCGGCCACGCGAATCACCGAGGTACTGAAGTCGGCGATGTATATGAGGCGGCGCGGCGCATCGATCGCGAACTCGAAGGCGCCGCTAATGTTGGTCAAGATGGTGAGCCCCTGAAACGAGTCGGTGTCGATCACTTGAACGTTGCGCGATAGGAAACAGCTCACAAAGGCGAGGACTACGGTGTCGTCCCGCGCCGGGACCGGGACCTCCGCGATTTGGACGCGTGAAGGATCCCCGCAGCTCGGAATCTGCGCGATCATGCTGAGGTCTCCACCTGCGACATCGCTTCGGGCCACGACCAGGGCTTCTGGCGATCGCGAGACGATGTAAGCGAGGTTTCGCCCGGGGCGTGGATCGAATCGGATGTCCCGATTGCTCGCGCCCCGATCGAGTCCCGACACGAATAGCGGGCCCGCGTCGAACAGGTAACTTTGCGTCAGGTCTCCGTCGATGCCGATGCCGAGCCGAATGATCGCAGGCACCTCGGCGCTGGGGATCCAGGCTCGCTTCGCCCCGGGCTCGTAGGTGATGGTCACCTGCTCGGGCGCCAGGTCGTCGATCGTCGCCGCGAGCCGCGGGCGTTTCTGCGGTTCGGGGCCGTCGGGACGGAACTGATCGAAGAACATGCTCGCGCGGCCCTCGCGGTGCGCCATCAAGATGTAATCGCCACGGAAGGCGGGATCATCCGGATCGGTCGCGAAGTCCGCCGCCAGGTCGCCGACGTAGACATCGACCGGGTCCGCCGGCAGACGGAGATCGAGCTTCGGATTCACCAACTCCGCGCTTCCCGTTCGATAGGTGCTCGAGCAGGTGTGCGGCTGGCCGAACGCGCCGCCACAGCGAAGCTGCCCTTCCTCGTTCACGTCGACGAAGGTCAAGTTGGCATCGCTTCGCACAGGAACATAGATGCGCCGACCGTCGGTCGAGACCCCCATTCCGTCCGAGAACGACCCGATCGACACCTCGCCGCGGATCAGCCCTTCGACGGGGATGAGCCTCAGCGCCGCCCCTGGGTCGCGGAATCGCAGATTGGCCGGAACGACCGAGCAGCGGTCCGGCGGAATGGGCGTGCAGTCGTCGTCGTTGACCGGGTCGCAGATGCAGCCCGGCTCGTTGATGTCGCCTTGGAAGTCGGCTTGCAAGCAGCTGTTGTCGACCCCGGCGCCGATGCAACCCGTCTGGATCGCCTCGAGCACCTTATCGAGATCGTAGGATTGGACACTCCCGGAGTTCCACTGCAGCGCGAAATTCGAGCTCGTGACGTAGAGGTACCGGGGCTCTCCCTCGGCGTCTTTATCGACCGAGAGCTCGATCGCGATGGGAAAGGACATCAAACCCGCGGGCAGATCCTCGCCGGTTGTCCTGCCACAGCCGGTCGAGACCGCTCCAAACATAAGCAAGAACCCCAGAGCGAACCCGATCACCTCGCTCCATGGGCCGAATTGCGACCGCATGCGGCGGCACCCTAGCCGTTCACCCTAGCCGGGGCAACTGGCAGCGGACGCGCTCAGTTCCATGGATCGAGGATCGAGCGATCGCGCTCTGGCGCCGGTTTGGGCCGGCGTCGCGGTTTGCGAGGGACAGGCTTACGCCGGGTCTGCTTGGCCTCTGCTGCGCCCGCATCGGAGGTCGAGGCGAGTGCCTGCGCTCCGGCTGGCTCCGGGCTCGCGTCCTCCCCAATCAAGGGAGAGAGCATCGCTGGGGGGAGCAGCGGCGCAGCTGGGGTCTCAAGCACCTCCGTCGCGGCCGGCGCAGGTGCAGCTGGAAGCGTTCCGGTCTCCGTCGCCTCCCGCTCCGGCTTCCGGAGCGCTCCCACGGCGATCGTCGCGACGAGCATGAGGAGCGCCAGCGCAAGGCCGCCGACGTACACCGAAGATCCACCGCGGCGCCAGGGACGAGGCGGCCGAGTCGGCGGAAGCGTCCAGGTGTCAGGTCCAACGGGTTGGAGGCCCGCCTCGATGAGCTCGAGGTCGCTCAAGACCTCGTCCATCGTTTGATAGCGACGCTCCGGCTGCTTCTCGAGGCAGCGCATCACCAAGGTCTCCAGCTCCTCGGAAATGTGGGAAACCCGCACCCTCAGCGGGATCGGTTCCTCGTACATGTGCTTTGTAAGGATGCCCATCATCGTGTCGGCGTCGTGCGGAACGTGACCCGTCACCATCTCGTACAGCAAGACGCCAAGGGCGTAGATGTCGGTTCGATGGTCCACGCCCTCGCCTTCGCACTGCTCGGGCGACATGTAATGCGGCGTCCCGAGGACCTCGCCGGCTCGGGTGAGCCGATTGGGACCGTGCCCGACCTTTGCGATGCCGAAATCGAGGACCTTGACGAAATCCTTCTCGTCGTCGCGATGAATGAGAAAGACATTTTCCGGTTTGAGATCGCGATGGGTGATTCCCGCGTCGTGGGCTGCGCCGAGCGCGCGGCAGACCTGAATCGCGATGTGAAGGGCGCGCTCTTCGGGCATGCGGTCGACGCTGTCGATCGCTTCGATGAGATCGAGCCCGTCGAGAAGCTCCATGATGAAATAGGTCGAACCGTCGGTCAGCTCGCCGAAGTCGCTGACGTCGATGATGTGCTGGTTGCCGATGTTCGATGCGCTTTCGGCTTCGCGCCGGAACCTCGCCAAGACCTCCGGGTCGCGCGTGTTCTCCTGGCGAAGGACCTTCATCGCCAGTGGCTTGTTCAGCCGCGTATGGATGACCCGATACACCAGACCCATCCCTCCCTCGCCCAGCAGCGAGTCGACGCGGTAGCGCTGGTCGATCGTCTGACCGAGCAGCCGTTCGGCCGCTCGCTTAGGCCCCGAAGCGCTGACGCCCCCGATCGGGCCGGCTATGGTTCTCGTGCTATCGCCCATACAGCTCTGACGTAATATTCCAGTCGTGTTCATTCCAACACGGCATGGCCTTTCCTTCAAGCCCTCAGGGACCGGAAACTGCAGATTGAGAGGAATTTCTAACGGAGGCGGGCCTGCGCGGCCGCTAAACGGGCTCCGGGGAGCTGGGAAAGAGGGGCCGACACGAAGTTGAGACCGAGCTTCTCGCAGATTTCGATGGAGGGGGGGCTGCCGCCCTGGTCGCCGCAGAGGCCAGCGCGGAGGTCCGGACGGACGGCCCTGGCCCGCTCGAGAGCGATCCGGATGAGCTCCGCCACCTCCTCGTCGAGATGCGTGAACGGGTCGCCCGCGATGAGGCCGAGCTCGTTGCGGTACGCAGGAAGGAACCGGGCGGCGTCGTCCCGGCTGATCCCGAGCGCGGTCTGCGTCAGGTCGTTCCCGCCGAAGGAAAAGAAGTGAACGTGCTCCGCGAGCTCTGCAGCGATCAGGCAGGCGCGCGGCACCTCGATCATGGCGCCAAGGCGGCATTGGAACGCGCTGGTCGATTCGGTGAAGACCTCCCCGTGCGCGCGGTCGACGGCCGCGCGGAGCGCCTCGACCTCCGACGTGAACGCGATCATCGGAATCAGAACCTCGAGGTCGACCGCAAACCCCTGCTCCACGCAGTCGCGCGCGGCAAAGAGCATTGCACGAAGCTGCATGTCGTAGAGACCCGGGACGGTGAGCCCTGCGCGCACGCCTCGGTGTCCGAACGCCGGGTTCGACTCTCGATGTCGTGCGGCCGCCTTGGTCGCTTCTTCGAGCTCGATGTCGAGCGAGTTGGCGATCGCCTGTAGCGACTCATTGTCTTCCGGGAGGAATTCTTCAAGTGCCCGGTCGAGCAAGCGAATCGTGACCGGTCGACCGTCCATCGCGAGGAAAATCTCGACGAAGTCCGCTCGCTGTGCGCGTTCGAGCTCCGAGAGCCAGTCGCTCCGCTGCGTGTTATCGACTGCGAGCAATGCGCACTGCATCGCAAACAAACGATCCTTAGCGAAGAACATGCGCTCGGTTCGGCACAGGCCGACCCCTTCGGCGCCGTAGCTGAGCGCGGCGCGGGCTGCTTGTGGAGTATCCGCTTCAGCGTAGACCCGCATGCGGCGTACGTCGTCGGCCCAGCCCATCAGCTCGCCGAGCTCGAGCACGTTGGTCGACGCCTCGAGGTCGAGCGCGCCGACGAAGACCCTGCCGGTCGAGCCATCGAGCGTGAGCATGTCACCCTCGCGCAGCGGTTCGGCGGACTCGAGGCCGTCCAGGCGCACGGTTCGTTCGCGGAAGTTGATCTGGAGCCCTCCGCAGCCCACCACACAGCACTTGCCAAGCCCACGCGCAACAACGGCGGCGTGGGAGGTCATCCCCCCGGCTGCGGTGACGACGCCTTTGGCGGCTTTCATCCCGTGGATGTCTTCGGCGCTCGTTTCCTGGCGAATCAAGATCACTTCCTGGCCCTCAGAGGCCCAACGCACGGCGTCGTCGGCATTGAATACGATGCGGCCGGATGCCGCCCCCGGGCCTGCGGGCAGGCCCACGGCGAGCGGTTCGATTCCTCGGGCGCTCAGCTCGGTTGCGCCTGGAAGTCGCGCCCGGAGCAGCTGCTCGAGCGAACGCGCATCCACCCGGAGCAGGGCGTCGTTCCTGCTGAGCACTCCTTCCCTCACCATATCGACTGCGACCCGCACGGCAGCATGGGCCGTTCGTTTCGCCGCGCGAGTTTGCAGCAAATACGGCTGACCATCCTCGATGGTGAACTCGATGTCCTGCATGTCCCCGAAGTGGCTTTCGAGCGATGCGCAATACGAAGAAATCGATTCGAAGGCGTCCGGAAGTGAAACCTCGAGGCTCGTCGCTTCTTTGCCGGGCGCCGATGCGCTCGCGGTGAGCGCCACGGGAGTTCGAATGCCAGCCACCACGTCCTCGCCCTGGGCGTTCGGTAGGAATTCGCCGTAGAGCTGTGGCTCCCCGCTCGACGGGTTTCGGGTGAAGGCCACCCCCGAACCGCTTCGGGGTCCTGTGTTGCCGAAGACCATCGCTTGCACGGTGCATGCCGTACCGATAGCGTCGTCGATGCCCTGCATGCGCCGGTATCTGACGGCGCGGGGGTTCTCCCAGGAGGCGAATACGGCGCCGATCGAGTCCCAGAGTTGAGTTTCGACGGTTTGCGGGAACTGCCCACCGGAGGCCTGCTCGATTACCGAGAGGTACGAGGCGACCAGCCCTTTGAGGGCAGGCACGGGCAGCTCGGAGTCGAGCATTCGGGGACTACCGAGGTCGTGCTTCAAATCGCTCAGCAGGTGCTGGAAGCGCTCTGCTCCGATGCCGCGTACGACCGAACCGTACATCTGCAGCAAGCGCCGGTAGGCGTCGAGCGCGAAGCGTTCATCCCCGCGTTCTGCCACGAGACCTTCGAGCGTGCGTTCGTCGAGGCCGATGTTCAGGACGGTGTCCATCATCCCGGGCATCGAGACCTCGGCCCCCGAGCGAATCGAGAGGAGCAGAGGGTGCTTCGCGTCACCAAAGCGTCTGCCAACGGCATTCTCGATGCTGCCGATCGCGGACGCGACGGCCGCCTCTAGGCCGTCCGGCAGCGACCCGCTCCTTCGGTACTCCCTGCCGACTTCGGTCGTGATTGTGAACCCTGGCGGGACGGGAATCCCGAGCGCAGTCATTTCGCCGAGGCCGGCCGCCTTCCTTCCGAGGAGCTGCAGACGGACGTCCGAGTCCAACTTTGCGTCAAGCGGATACAGAAGTGTCACGACGCTGCAACCTTGTCCCGAGCTGGTGGAAGTGCGCAATATCGTTGACGGTGTCTGCGATTTCGCCGAGCAAACGGAGGCGATTGTCTCGAACGCGCGCATCGTCGACCATCACGAACACCTCGTCGAAGAAGCGATCGATCGGCACGCCGAGCTCCTTGGCCACGAGCTTCAAGGCGTCGGTGTATCGGCGCTCGCCGGTCGCCTCGCGGATTTGGTCGCGGACGGTGCCAAAGCGTTCTGCGAGTGCGGCCTCGGCGCCCGCTTCGAGGAGGCTCGAATCGACGGGGCCTCGGGCGCTCTCCTTGGTGATGTTGAACGCACGCTTGAACGCAATGGCAAGCGCTTCGAACTCCGGTGCGGCGCCGAGCTCCGTCACCGCTTCGATCCGGCTTCGCAGGTCGCGAAGCGAGGTGCCGTCCCACGCGCCGAGGCAGGCGTCCACGACATCACCCCCGAAGGAGTCCTTGAGCATCCCGCGGATGCGGCCGCGGAAGAAACCGTCGAGCGCCGCGTGCACCTCGTCGGCGGTCGCAAGCGCTGCCTCGCCCGCGTATGCGCCGTACGCCTGCGCGATGACTGCCCGAAGGTCAACGTCGATCGGCCCTTCGAGGGCGATTCGGATGATCCCGAGCGCGGCGCGGCGCAGAGCAAACGGGTCGGCCGAGCCGCTTGGCACCAGGCCGATGCCGAAGCAGCCGACGAGGGTGTCGATGCGGTCCGCGACCGCCACGACCGCGCCGACGATTTGGTCCGGCACGACGTCATCGGCTCCTTGCGGCCGGTAGTGGTCGCGGATTGCGTCTGCGATCGACGGGTCGATTCCCTCACGCAAGGCGTACCAGCGACCCATCTCGCCCTGAAGCTCGGGGAACTCGTAGACGATCAGGGTTTCGAGGTCAGCCTTGCAAAGCCGCGCCGCCTCCTCGCAGGCATCGGCATCCGCCCCGGACGCGGTGGCAAGCGCGCGGGCATTGGCCTGGAGTCGACGGACCTTGGCGCCCATCGTGCCGAGCTTGGATTGAAACACGACGGATTCGAGCTTCGTGAGCCGATTGGCGAGCGGGGCCTTGCGGTCTTCTTCGACGAAGAACCGCCCGTCGGCCAGGCGTGCGCGAAGGACGCGGTCATTGCCCTTGGCGATCGTGTCCGGATCTTCGGCGGTGTTGACCACGTTCAGATACGCGGGGAGAAGCGCACCGCCGTCAGATGCCCGGACCGCGAAGTAGCGTTGATGATCGCGCATGACCGAAATGACGACCTTGTCAGGCAGCTCGAGGAAGGATTCCTCGAAGGCTCCCGGCACGGTGAACGGCTCTTCAACGAGCGAAACGCACTCGTCGGCGAGGAAGGCGTCCGGCTCGAGCAGACCGCCGAGCGACTTCGCGGAAGCAAGCAGCCCTTCCATCATGCGAGCCCTGCGGACCTCGAGGTCGACGATCACATGCGCGCGCTCGAGCGCCTTCTCATACTGGGCTGCCTCGTCGAGGTCGAAGCTCTCGGGAGCGAGGAAGCGATGCCCGCGCGTCGCGCGCCCCGCCCGGACGTTGGCAAATTCGAACGGAACGATCTCGCTGCCGAGCAAGGAGACGATCCAGTGAATCGGTCTGCCGAATGCGACTTCGCCCGGACCCCAGCGCATCGACTTTGGAAAGCTGATCTGCTGACACAGCCGAGGAAGGATCTCGGCAAGCACCTCGCTCGTCGCCTCGCCGCTTTCCAGGACCCGTACGCTGACGTAATCGCCCTTGTCGGTGGTTTGCTTGTGCAGATCGTCGATGCGAAGGCCGTGTTTTTTCGCGAAGCCTGTCGCCGCCTTCTTCGGCGAGCCGTCCGCCTCGAACGCAGCCCCCCAAGGCGGACCCAGAATCGTCTCGTCGCGGTCCGGTTGCCGCTCGGCCAGCCCCCGAATGCGGAGCGCGATACGCCGCGGCGTACCAAGCGTCTTCACCTCCAGCGAGTCGGTGCTGAGCCGCGCCTGGCCGAGCAGCTCGGTCGCGCTCTCTTTCATCGAGCGGAGCGCGTGCGTGACGAACGACGCGGGCAGCTCCTCGGTCCCAATCTCCAGCAAAAACTCGGATGACATGGAGTGGCGTTGCTACCAGACGAGATCCAGGGGCGCAACGGGGCGTCCCTTCGATTGGACTATTGTGCCGCCGCGGCGGTCTCTAGAAGCGGGAAGCCAAGCGCCTCGCGCTGTGCGTACCAGGACTCCGCCACCGCTCGTGCGAGGATCCTCACGCGGCCGATATAGCGCTGGCGTTCGGTCACGCTGATCGCGCCGCGGGCGTCGAGGACGTTGAAGTAGTGGCTGCATTTGATGACCGCGTCGTAGGCGGGGAGCGCCAGCCGTTCGAGCGGCTCGCGGTCGAATTGGAGGGCGCCGCCCTTCCCCTTTTTGTCGCTGAGACCGAGCAAGGCAGCGACCTGCGTCTCGTACTCTTCGAAGAGCTTTTTCTGGAGCTCGGTGTCCGCCTGCTCGAAGTTGTACGTGCTCCACTCCCACTCCGCGCGCTTGTAGAGGTCCCCGTAGCGGATGCCTGGCGCCCATTGGAGCTGGTAGACATCGTCGACGTCTTGAAGGTACATGGCGATGCGCTCGAGCCCGTACGTGAGCTCTCCGCTGATCGGTTTGCAATCGATCCCGCCGCACTGCTGGAAGTAGGTGAACTGGCTGATCTCGAGCCCGTCGAGCCAGACCTGCCATCCGAGGCCCCAGGCTCCGAGCGTCGGCGATTCCCAGTCGTCTTCGATGAAGCGAATGTCGTGGTGCTGCGGGTCTGTGCCAAGCGCACGCAGCGACTCGAGGTAGAGCTCCTGGATGTCGAGCGGCGACGGTTTGAGGATGACTTGGTACTGGTGAAACTGCTGCAGACGGTTGGGGTTCTCCCCGTAGCGGCCGTCGGTCGGACGGCGGCTCGGCTCGACGTAGGCGACGTTCCAGGGCTCGGGACCGATCGCGCGCAGGAAGGTGTGCGGGTTGAACGTGCCCGCGCCGACCTCGGAGTTGTAGGGCTGGACGATGAGGCAACCGTGCTCCGCCCAAAAGCGTTCGAGCGCCAAAATGAGCTCCTGAAAGGTCATTCGTCGTCGTCCTCGTCCTCCTCGTCGTCCTCGTCCTCGTCGAGCTTCTCATCCTCGGCTTCCGCTTCCGCAGCGGCGATCGCAGCTTCTTCTTGGGCCAAGAGCTCCTCTTCGGCCTCTTCCATGGCTTCCGCTGCGGCGATCTCTGCGGCTGCGATGTCGATCGACTCCCCGGTCTTCTCTTCGAAGAGGGCCCGGTGCTCGTCGCTCAGGTCGCTGAACTCTTGAAGGGTCGGAAGGTCTTGAAGGCCGCTCAGGCCGAAGAACTCGAGGAAGGCCGGGCTCGTCCCATAGACGAGCGGCCTGCCCGGCTCGTCTTTGCGGCCGAGGATTTTCACCAGACCGCGCTCGGCGAGCATCTTGAGCGACGAGCCGGAGTCGACACCGCGCACATCATCGACCTCGGGCCGGGTGAGCGGCTGGCGATAGGCGACGATGGCGAGCGTTTCGAGCTGTGCGCGGCTGAGCCGAATGGGCTTCGGCGCGACGAGTGTCCTCACGAAGTCGGCGCTCTCTCTTGCCGAACGAAACTGGTAGCCGCCGGCGACGAAATAGAGGTGCACGCCGCGATGTGCGTAGTCGGCCACCAGCTCGTCGAGCAGCGGTTGGACCTCCGCGAGGGTCGACCGTGCGGCCCGGGCCAGCCGCTTCGCCGTCACGGGGCTACTCGAAACGAAGATCAGGCTCTCGAGCACATTTTTGAGCGACTCCGGGCTCTGCGCGATGGAAGCCCCCGCGCCGTTTTCCGAAGCGCTGCTGTCGGCCTGCAGGTTTGTCTGGCTCATGGCTCTTGCTCGTCCTCATTCCATGTGTATGCGCCCGAGGTCCCAGCCGGCACGACGACCGATTCCCTTCGTTCCTCGCCTGTACCAGCCGGGAGAGCATGGTCCATCGTCGCCTCTACCCGGTCACTGCTCGGTTGTGCCACATCGGCGGGCACCATCGGGTCTCCCGACGCGTCGAGCAGCGTGTACTCCAGGTAAATCGGCTCTTCGTGGTCGGTTTGGTAGATGCTCGCCAAGCGCATCTTGGCCATCTCGAGCAGGGCGAGAAAGGTGACCACCAAATCGTACGAGCTGCTCACGTCCTCGAAAAGCTCGTCGAAGCGGCACCGGCGGCGCTCGCGAAGCAAATCGACCAGGCTCCCGATGCGTTCCTGGATCGACATCCGCTCGGCGTCGACTTCGAGCGAAATGGAGGCGTTGACGCGCTCTGCGATCCTTTTTAGCGCGTCGAGGAGCTTGAAGACGCTCACCTGAGCGAGGGGCGGCGGCTCCTGACTGGCCGGTGGAGGCGTGCCGACCGAGAACACGTCCCGGCCCACGATCGCGCGCTCACCCAGATCTGCGGCGACGGTTTTGTACTTCTGATACTCCAGCAAACGTCGAATCAGCTGGGCCCGGGGGTCGAGCTCGTCGAGCTCGTCGTCGTCCTGGTCTTCGGGCGGACGCGGCAGGAGCATCTTGCTCTTGATGTGCGCCAGCGTCGCCGCCATCACCAAATACTCCGAGGCGATGTCGAGGTTCAACGCCCCCATCAAGCTCAGATATTCGAGGTATTTGTCGGTGATGAACGAGATCGGCAGGTCGAGGATGTCGAGCTCGTGCTTACGGATGAGATGCAGGAGCAGGTCCAACGGGCCCTCGAAATTGGGCAGCTCAATCCGGAAGTTCGGGTCCAGTGCCTCGGGCGCTTCTTGGGGCTCGGGCACCGGCATGGGGCTGGGCTCGCTCATCGCAGTGGAACCATGCGCTGGTACGCTCCCAGGTGTCAATCGCTACGGGCTTCGTCGAGGGCTTCCATCACCGCTTCGACGTGCCCCTTCACTTTGACTTTGGGGAAGTGCTTGATGACTTTTCCGTCCGGTCCGATCAGCACGGTCGAGCGGATGATGCCCATCGACTTTTTGCCGTACATATTCTTTTCGCCCCAGGCACCGTACTTCTCCAGCATCGAGCCGTCGGCGTCGCTGAGCAGTGGAAACTTCAGCTTGAATTTGTCAGCGAACTTACAGTGGGAGTCGATCGAGTCCTTGCTGACGCCGACGACGACCGCATCGCGCGCCTTGATTTTGCGCATCGCCGCGTTGAAGTCGTTGGCCTCGGTGGTGCAGCCCGGTGTGTTGTCGCGCGGGTAGAAGTAAAGGATGACATACGTGCCCGCGAGGTCCTTGAGGGCCAGCTTGCCCCCGGTGGACGAGGGCAGATTGAACGCAGGAGCCTTGTGGCCTTCTTTGATCATGAAGACCGCTCTATTGTCGGTTTGCGCCTGCTGTCAACGCCCCGCGGGCCTCACGAACTTGGAAACCTGGCGAGACGCGCCCAAGATCGAAACATGACCGGCCGAACCCTGATCGTGGGAGATGTCCACGGCTGCCGCGAAGAGCTCGAAGACCTGCTCGAGGAGTCGGGCTGGGAGGACGGCGATGATTTGGTTATGGTCGGAGATTTGGTTGCCAAAGGTCCGGATTCCCTCGGTGTTCTCAGACTCATTCGAAAGCTCGGGGGGCGGGCAGTTCGCGGCAATCACGACCAGCACTGCCTGAGGTGGTGGGATGCGCGCCAGGCAGGTGAGGATCCGCCGAAGCTCCGGCCGGCCCACCGGCGGGTGACGGAGGAGCTCGAAGAGGAGGATTGGCGCTGGCTTGCGGGCCTTCCGCTCTGGCTCGAGCTGCCCAAGCACGATGCGCTCGTCGTTCACGCCGGCCTCGTGGTCGATCTGCCGCTCGAAGAGCAGGACCCCTACGACCTCATGAACATGCGGAGCATCCTAGAGGATGGCACTGCCTCGAGGAGCTACGCGGAGGGTACGCCCTGGGCCACGCTCTGGCCGGGTCCGAAGCTGGTCGTCTTCGGGCACGACGCGGTGCGCGGCCTTCAGAACCACCCCCATGCGGTTGGTCTCGACACCGGCTGCGTCTACGGCGGTTGGCTGACCGGCCTCTGGCTGCCCACGCGAGACCTCGTCGCGGTGCCCGCGCGTGCAACCTACGCGACGCCCGGGAAGGATTGAGCGGATGGAAGTCTGGGTCTGCCGGGAAGAGGAGCTGCGGGAAGGCGTCGTGCGCACGACACGGCTCGGCCTCGACGACGACGGGATTCCGATCATGGCGCTGCTGCTTCGCGACGAAAGCGGAACCATCGTGGCGTACCGGAACCTTTGCCGGCATCTCCCGGTGCCGCTCGACGGCGGGACCGGAGAGCTGCTCAGTGACGACGGGGCCCATTTGATCTGCGGAACACACGGGGCGATGTATCGTCTGCAGGACGGCTACTGCGTCGACGGCCCGTGCGAGGGCCTCGCGCTTCACAAGCTCTTCGTTCGGAAAGAAGCGGGTGGCCTCTACGTGTCGGACACCTCGAAACCTGGCTGAGCCACCGGGAAAACGAGCGCACGGGCTCATTTCCATCCCAGGCGAAGGTGCTCACCGCGGTGGACGTGGCGCCCTGTCCGTGGGGCGGTAGAGACGATGTGAAGGACGGGCTGGTGACGATCTCGTCAGCCCGTT